>ENA-OPCV01000375-OPCV01000375.1-human-gut-metagenome-genome-assembly--contig:-NODE-375-length-41971-cov-7.687208_pt1 | contig 41971 bp, 30 predicted proteins | sample MGYA00241257_ERZ501494 | MGnify/ENA primary metagenome ERZ501494 (study PRJEB25962, sample SAMEA2042618) | human gut metagenome | biome: human gut; feature: human-associated habitat; material: faeces...
ACCCTAAGGGAGCTCTATTAAAGTTACCCTTTTTTACCACCGATATGAAAAAGAAATTTTTTACTAATTTATGGTTGACTTTTCATAGCTGGTCTCCCTGTTATCCAACTAGAAATGTCCTACCTCTTTTTGATTTTTTATCTGCTTCTCTTGAATACGCTTTCTTACTTCCTTATGATAATTTTCATGCCAAGTTTTCTCTTTTTCCCAATGATTTTTTATTTCGTCTGAGAGATGAAGTATAAAATCTACGTCTTCTCCCCAATGCTCCTCCACCTTTTCTTCTGACAAAGATTTTTCATCCAGCAATTCATAAGCAAGCAGCATTGCTTTCCACACATTCATTAATTCACAGAAGTATGGAATTTTCAAAAATGCCTTCTCTTTTTTCATTTTTTTGAACAATTTACTTGTTATTTCATAGACATCACAGCCACGATGTAGATGTGAGATTTTTGTCAAAAGGCAATCTGTCTCTTTTTTATCTTCTATCTGCTCTTCTATCTCTTGTATTGTTTGCTGCTTTCTCTTTTTAGCAAGTAAATATTCTTCATCTAAACTTTTTTCACGGTCTTTTTGAAAATATGTGACGGTCTCATCGTGGCTTTTAGGTGTTTTGTTCGGTCTATATAGGTATATCTCTTTACCATCTTTTTGATAGAAATACATTGCCTTCTGAATTAATTTATTCCGTTTTTCTTCATCAATCTCATCAAAATATGTTCTATCAATTCCAAAGAACGCCGCCATTTGGTTCTTTCTTTTCTCCGGAATAGCCTTCTTCCCACTCTCCCAACTACAAACCGCTTGCCTTGTAACTCCTAATTGATCTGCCAGTTCACTCGTTGATAAATTACAACGGATTCTAAGCCATCTAAGCCCATTCATCATTATTTTCCTCCATGTCTTCCATATGTTTATCGGTACAAGCATATGTTATCAGTGGTTTACAAAAGCAATCAATCCGCAACCTTTTGTACGATTAGTAATCATTCAGTCCAAAGGCTGTATTTCATCTGTTGCATCCTCTTCGTTCATTGCCAAACATTCAAATGCTGCTTCTCGTTCACGATTGTAAACGTCAAATCCTGCGCCTACCCTTAAATTTAACGCCGCTTTTATGAGCGGCGTGGTTTCCGGCATTCCTCGGGAAGCTCCTCTGCCCAGGGCATCAGATGGTCCAGTTTTGCCGGATCTATATTTCCTTTTTCGTCACAATACTTAGGCAACTCCGTGAGGATATGCCTGAAGTAGTAGTATGGGCGCAGATTGTTCAGCTTTGCTGTTTCTGAAATACTGTAAACAAGAGCGCTGGCTCCGGCACCTTTTGCTGTGTTATGGAACATCCAGTTCTTCTTGCCGATACAGAAAGTCCGGATAGCCCGCTCGGAAGCGGAGTTATCAATTGGGATATCCCCATCGGTCAGAAATATTTTCAAATATTTTTCCTGATGGATAACGAAATTTAGACCCTGTCCGGTCCTGGATTTCGGAGGTACTGCGCACTCTGTAACCTGTTGTTTTGCCCACGCAAAGAAGTCCTCAACCAGCGGTTTTATCCTTGTCTGCCGCTGTGTAAGGCGATCCGTTGCAGGAAGTTCTTTCAGTTCAGTATCAATCCGGTAGAATTCCGCGATCTTTTGTAATGCCTGGTATGCCACGGAACTTTTTACTGCCCCGGGATCCTTTTTATCCGCTGCCTTTACGGCATCTGCAAAGGCTCTTCTTGCATGTGCCCAGCAGTTTGCGTTTGTCACTCCCGGCAGTTTTTTGTCCAGCAGATGATACTGCTCCAGACTGTCCGTGACCAGAACTCCTTTGTAGCTCCGGTAAAACTCCAGCGGCTTTTCGTGATCCCTGCCTTTCTGGTATTCGTAGATCACCACAGGACGTTCCTTATAGAACTCCCCGGAACGGTGTACCCACATGTAGCATTTACTGTTCGGACGGTCACTGTCACCGATCACCTGTGTAGGTGTTTCGTCCGACTGTGTCACCGGCAGGGACAGCAGCTCCTGCTTCATGCGTTCCACAAACGGTGCAAAATATTTCTCAGCACACCGGATGATCCAGTTCGACATGGTCTGTCTGGAGATATTTACACCATTGCGTTGAAACTCCTGCTCGACTCTGTGCAGTGCAGAGGAATTCACATATTTAACATTCAGAATGGAGGCAAGCAGGGAAGGAGTAACGATGCTTCCCCGGAGAAGATCCCTGGGACGCTTTCCCCGTAAGAATTCATCCTGATGGTCTCCGCCGGTGCCTACATAGACTTCCACGGTATGGACTTCCACCGTCCAGGATTCCGGTTCATGACGCAGCCTTTTGTAGGTTTCATCCTTCATCCTGCGCCAGTTGCCTGCACCATAAAACGTATCCAGTTCTTCTGTGGATACCTGATAAGGAGGAAGGATTTCTTCCGGAAAATCTTTCAGATTCATTTCCCGTTGCCCTTTTTTCTTATGGTTACGTCGGGATGGAAGTACTTCCTCCGCAGCAGGCTCCGGGACAGACAGATCACAGCAGCTTTCTGCCTCATCAAAGAAGGACAGCTGACCATCTATGGAATCCAGTGTTTCTGCGTGTTTTCCGAAACGATAGCTGTTCGCTATGCGTACCTGTTCGATCAGCCGCTCGATGTTCTCATTCAGGGTATCCAGCTGCCCCTGCATCATAAGAACGATGGTGATCAGTTCCTCCCGGCTGCAGTTATTCAGTTCTTCCAGTGTATGTCTGTCTGCCATTGTCCCGCTCCTTAAACTGTTTTTATTATACCAGAAAACACAAAGGATTGCGAACCGGCAACCCCGCAGGTTTCGTCATTCTGCCTATGCCTGTATGGCGGTGTGATGGTCATAGAGCCAGGGAAATATAAAGTTTTCAAGGTGCTGAAATTTTATCCGGATTCTCCTGTGGATACGTCACAGACCATGAAACAGCGTCCAAAGAGGCTGTAACACCGGGAATGAATCTGACTGGATAACAGGCATAAAAAATCTATGTTTTGCACAAAGATCAGGTGGGCTTTTGCGGTGTTACTTCCCTGACTTTGGGGTTCAGGGGATTCAGCCCAATCATAAGATAACGGAACTGTTCCTCTGTAAGGTCTGCGGCCTCTTCGCTGGTTCTCGGCCAGGACAGGGAACCTGCCTCCAGCCGTTTGTAGAGCTGAAGAAAACCGTCTCCCATCCACAGAAGTCCCTTGATGCGGTCGGACCGTCTGCCACAGAATAGGAATAAAGTTCCCTTTTCAAAAGGATTTTGATGGTATCTGTCTCCGATGATCATGGACAGCCCATCGATCCCTTTGCGCAGATCCACATATCCGCAGGCAATCACGACTCTGCGGATACCGGCAGCATCTTCAAGCATGAAGCACCTCCTGCAACAGCCTGCAAAGCAGGGACTCTGAAATATCGTTTGATAATTCCAGCGTCAGGCGGCCTGATCCGATCACTGCAACCGGAGTCATTGCTGCCGGGACGGTTGGCACCGGTGTTGTGTCCAGAGCAGTTTTTACCGGGATTTCTACAAAAGAGAGGGCAGACGGGTTGGTGACTTCCTGGAGTCCCTCCTGTTCACAGACTTCCCGGCGGATCTTTCGGAGCCAGTAATAGTAAGATTTTTCAGAAATATCGTTTTCAGCAAGCCACTGCTTTGCCGTAGTGCCTGCCGGTCTGTCCTGGCACTGTCGAATGATGTTTATCCAGTTCGACCTGCGGACAGTGTGAGTTAATTGATCCATGCGCTTTAGCCTCCTCTAAAAAACTAATAGTTTTTTCGTGTTATTTAGAGTGTGGCATAAAAAAACTAATTAGCCAAGGCGCAGGATTTGACGTTTACGTCCTAATATTGGGACAGGTCTTTCTTCGCTAAGTCTACATCAAAGCTAAAATCTCACTTGACAAGTCTAAGTCTTACTCGATTTTCATTCTCTTCAAAGGCCTGATATGCAACTTCAACCGCATCTGCTATTACCTGGCGATGATGTTCATCCCATCCACCGTCGTCCTTAATGCGTTTGAGCTGCGCCGCACCTCCACCAAGTCTTTTACCGTTCTTGCCATAAACTATTAGGTTCTTCTGAGACATCTCTTCCCCTCCTTTCTATTAGTATATTCTATTTATATCACTCGGAGAGAAAGTTGTCGGGGTATGTGTTTTGCAAGAAATTAATTCAGGAAATCTTCATAACACATCAGCAATTCATGATTATAATCATGAATTAAGTTTAAAGCTGTCTTACTATCTGCTAGCCAATAGCATTTCAATAACAACGTATTAATCTTTTCAGTCAATAACACTTTTGCCGCATATGCTTCTGACAGATTTTTTTCACGAAAATAACCTCGACTTATTTTTTCACGCAAAAAAATATACTGTCTTTGGCGTTGAAAATCAGGTAATCCTGGCAAGTTCTTTTCTTTGAATTCATCCACATGAGCCAGATAATCCTCAACTATTTTCTTGGTCTTCTGCCTGTGGTATGTTTCTTTACTCATAAATATTTCTCTAAAATATACTTTAATATCTTGAAGACTCGAATCTACGCAATATCGGCCACCATATTTTTGCATAACATTTATCAATTTTCGTGCAATAGCTATCTTATTATCAATATTTGGAACCCTTATGCCTTCGGAAAAAATTGTTTTGTACAGATCGCTCTCAATCTGCTCATCTGTCAACAGAATATTTTCTGCTTTATATTGTTCAGGAACATCAGAAAATAGTTCAGGATACTTTTCCATTTCCCTAATTAGTATATGGTATATTTCAGAGTTCTCAAACAATCTATTACGATGCTCAATAAAATATCTAAAATAGTACAGTATTCTTGATGCTTTTAAACCTTCCGAACCAAATATGTTATTGTAATTCTGTGAAATTGAATTTTTAAAGCTAGTTGTCAATCTATCCGTCTCATTTGATAGAAGTTCAATTACTTCCAACGAATTAGCCTTCTTAGAATACATCATTATAGGATATACTAAAAACTGAAATACATCATTAAGAGTATAGTCTATGTAATCTGTTACATATTGTATCCAGTCCAATTTGATGCCTATAGCCTTATGCAATTCATACTCTTTCATATAAGACCGAATAACTTGATCGTTAGCCTCTATCAAATAATGTAATAACTCATCAAGATTATTGGGCGTTGCTCGAATAACATACCTTATTCCATTAATGGCCTCTTCTACCAGTAATGGATTATAGTTCGGAACAGAACTCGGCAGATAGGCTTTCATATGCAAATCTTTCTCAAAAACACTGAAATCCGCATCAACATTGACCTTAGTTAAATTATCTACTATCTGACGCTGGCTACATTCCTCCAAAAAGAAATGCACAATCTTAGCCTGTTCTTCAACGGTAATATAATCAAAAGCAAGTCCTCCAAATATATCTGGTGACTTCTCTAATTTCTTTATTAAATTATGAACCTTCTTTCTTTCATTCTTTTGACTCTCCTGATTTTTATCATTTGCATAAGTCGAGATATAGTAGTCAGAAAGCTTCACCAGATTATTCACCTCTTCTCTAAACAGAAACCCACAAGCATCCCATTATAAACAAAAAAGGAATTCCTATCATAAATAATAAACATGTAAGACATCCACCACCCGAATATGCAGTCTTGTTAGCCTTTCCGCCACTGTCTTTGTGGATTTCATTCAGCATATACAAATCAAACAACTCATCTTCTTCGTTATCTCCATCAGTAAAAATCCCCATGTTTAATCCTCCAGGTAGCGAACCTTCTTACCATGTTTAACAGCATAATCAATCTCAGAACGTGTACTGTCACCTATATAACCACCAACATTGATTACAAATATTTCATCTGCCATATCAATCTTACGCTTATGCATATCATCAAGCATTTCCTTGGTTTTGGTCAGCGTTCCTTCATCCATATTCTCCCAAACCTCAGAATCTCCGGAATGACCAAAGAGGCCAACACTAATAACAATGTTACCCTCCAAAGTAAGCTGTTTCTGCACTTCCATAAATTCATTTTTAAAGCGTGTACTTCCACACAGCGTAATAACAGGATATTTATTATTCATTAGAAGCTTTATCCTTTATAATAATTTTCATAAAATCTTCTGTTTTCTTATTCATGTCAGCTATTTTATTGCTGAGATTTCTGTAAAAATTTTGATCTTTACTTTCACCCAAATAAACTATTATTAGTCGCTCTTTCGCTCTTGTTGCTGCAACATAATGGTTATAAATACTATCAGGATAATAGAGATTATAATCTTCAGCAAATAATACCACCTGATCAAACTCAAGTCCCTTAGATGAATGAAATGTCATTGAAATGTTCTGTATACTATCTTGTAAGAAATAATAATGATTATTTTCGTCAACAATGGTTTTGTAAAGTTTTTTCAAGTGAATATCTTTTGTCTCATAGCCCAAATAATCAGCCAAAGACTTTACTTTGTTCATAAAGACCTCTTCATCTTTAGCATCTAGCGTTTCACTTATCTTATCCAAATGAGCTTGTATGTTCTTTTTCAAACTCTTATATCCAACAGCTTCATCCGGAATAACTTGAATAATATCATAAACAGAATATGTTTTTATGATAAAAAAACTAGCAATAGCCGTGTAAAGCCAAGCGGTATTTGTCGTGATAGACGCAATCGGAGGCGTCGGTACATAAATAAACTCATTAGTGTCATCTGAAAGTAATTCTGCAGCGACTCTTGCATTATCATTACTATATCTTAAAACTGCAGTTTTTTTACTTAAATCTATTTCATTTAATATATCTATAGGCCAATCTCTTAAATTTGTACACACGAGTCTTATTGCGGAAGCATCATCTATATCTCTAACGAAAGACCTTGTTTCCTTGCATAACATATTCGAATAATTCTGTATTGCCTCACAAGATCTAAAGTTTTCACCCATGAATTTTTTTTCAAAATTTGGTTTTTCCCAAATACTCTCAAAAGCTTTAGGATATGCTCCACGCCACATATATATGGATTGTTTAGCATCACCTACAACAAATGTATTTATTTCTAACTCATCACACAAATACATAAAAAAAGCATGCATATCCTTATCGCAATCCTGATATTCATCAACATATATATTAAAATATTTAGCTTTTAAAAACTCACGACAAGCAAATGAATTCTTTACAATATCAAGAGCCAGTTTAAAAATGAAATTTTCCTTGTTATCCTTAAGAGACGCAATTATTCCACTTTCCTTTATTTCGTCAATTCCTTCGTCAAAGTCTTCAACTTTAACCTCATAATCCGTCCCCATTTCTTTATCATAATCGCGTCCATATACATCCTTCATAAATGGCTTTATGATTTCTTCAATAGCAAAACTATTATTTGTACCAATAAAATGATCTTCTGAAATAGCTGGTAACCTATCCCTTATTTCTCCCGCTGCCTTTATAGTAAAAGTGATTGCTGCAATAACCTTATGGCTTTTATTATCAGCTATATCTTTTTCTATTTTAGTTACCATTGTATGAGTCTTACCAGTACCCGCGCTAGCTTTAACAATAATATTCCCAGAAGTATTCACTATATCTTCTTGAACAGGAGATAATGGTTTTTTCATCCTTCCATTACCTCCTTTAAGCAAGCAAAATTATAATCATCATATATAACTTGGCAATCGTCGTAACTAAGCTTATCTACTAACTCAACCATATGATAATTCTTTGCATCTTGCAAATATTCAATTGGGTTACCATTACTTTCAGGTAAGTATGTCACCATCTCATCATGAAGAATTTCATCCAAATCTTCTTCTAGTCCACAATGCGACAAAAAGATTCCCTCTTCCTCACGTATCTGATCCAAGCGAATTCTATTACTATCATATAAATCACGCTTAGCATTTATATCCCCCGAACCACTTGCTGAAATTTTAGCTTCCGGTAATTTTACTCCCGTAACATACCCATTTACACGTAAAAAGCCAAGCACACTATATTGACCAGGAGTATTTGTCTTCCTTAAGTCGTTATCAGTTTTGATTATGGTTTTAATGTCAAGTGCCTCAAGTATTTCTTTATAAGCTCTAAAGGTAATACCATTGACAGGTAATATGAACACTCCATCAACTTCATAATCAGGCTTTATCTCAGACAGCACTTTTGTAAAAAGGACATTTTCAGAAGGTCCTTCAACCAATAAAACTTCTTTTGCAAAAATAGCTTCTGATAGCCCTCTATTAAGCATTTTCTTTTTTTGCATATATTCATCTGGAACTGTGTAAAACACTCCTCTTGTATCTAATCTTCCTTCATTAAACACTCGAACGAGATTAACATTATCCATCTCTGTAAGTATTAATGGGGAATGTGTAGTAACAAAAAGATATTTGTAATTATCTTCGCCAAATAAAACTCTAGAAATTGCCATTTGCATTGACCTATGCAAGTGATTCTCCGGCTCCTCTATGAGGAAAATATTGATTTTTTTTGTATTCTGATCTGTCCCTGCAAGTAAATCATATATAGAGTAAACTAAAAGCTTTTTCCTTCCCTCTCCAGCTGTAGGATATAATAAATCCTCACCATTTTTCTTGATGTAAGGAACAATATTTGAGTATAAGCCTTTAATTGCAATTTCTGACTTTACTGATACTTCAATATCTTCATTCTTAAATTTCTTATACTCAGGGGTAACATTATCTTCAAAAGCTTTTACTCCAGAAAGTGACCCGATCGTTTCGTTTAAGTCTCGTATTTTTCCTTCAATCTCAGTAATAGTGTCCTCATCTGTTTCATCTTGACTAACTATAAGTTGATTTGAATTCTTCCGAAATAAAGTATTTAAATCAACATATGCATCTATATAAATCGGATTAAACACATAATCCAATTCAAAATATGTGGATTTTGCCTTCATTTCTCCTAAATTATTTAAATCGCCTCCCCAATACATTTCAGGAACTGCAATTAATTCGCTAGGGTTATACACAGCATGTAACTTGATAAATACAATATTATCACCAGAAGAAATATTGCCTTTTACTCTTGCCCTCAATTTCTGACTATCACTATCAGCCACATCGCTTATATCGATTGCAACAACAATATCAATAGGTTCAGCCGTGTTTTTTTGATAAAAGTCAGAATCCAGCAACTCGTTCTTTCTAACCTCTTTATCAAAAACATATCTTAAGGCATATAGAAAATTTGTCTTTCCTACATCATTCATTCCAAAAAAGATATTCTTATTAGAAAGATCAACTGTAACCTCCTCAAAATTTCTAAAATTTTTTATGCTAATAGATTTAAACTCCACTTCACCAGTCGCCCCTTTTCTAATTACTATTAAGTAAGACTCTTAGTGTCTTATATAAATCACTTATTTTTCTAACAAAGTATCTACTAATACTGCCATATGTCCATCTGCAACAGTTTCACCTATCCAACTGCCCTCACAAAAATGATCTCTTCTGAAATGCCAAGCAATAACTGCAAGGATTTGTTTTTCTGTAAGAGTAGCCAGCCATTCTCTTGAAGGACAGGATAAATCTCTATCAGAAAACTTCCCATCTTCAACGACATTACCATAATCCGTAATTACCACATTGCTGTCGTAGGCTTCTTGCATACAGACATTTAAAATTTGATACAGCCCGTGATGTCCCTGAGGCGGCTGATATACATTATAGCCTTTAAAAAAACACCTTAACTCATCATCCTCATTTATAGAATGAAAAAGAACCGTATATTTTTCACACCACTTAATTACACTATCTTTAACTTTCTCATCTACTACGATATCTTTAATAATTTTCTCTCCAGCTGTAAGAATCTTATCATCCAAAACAGCAAAGATAACTTTAATATCGTAGCCCAAATTATTACAAATAAAGTCGTTGCAAGCCTGGATGGATTTTCTCCATGCTCCATCCAAAGGGTAGCCAAAAATACCAGCAGATATAAGAGGAAAGCCTATAGAATGCAACCCATTTTCTTTTGCTATAAGCAATGATTGTTTATAAGCACTGTAAAGAAGCTTAGGTTCATTATGCTTCCCGTCAAACCATCGTGGTCCTACAGCATGAATCACATACTTTGCTGGGAGATTAAACCCTGGAGTAATCACAGCATTTCCAGTCTTGCACCCACCAATAGCGTTGCAAGCCTTTGTGAGTTCTACTGAACCCGCTTCTCGGAAGATTGCTCCACATACTCCACCACCTTCCAACAGTCCTTCATTAGCAGCATTAACAATGGCATCTGTATCAAGTTTTGTTATACTAATTTTTTTAATCTCAATTGAGCTCAAAACGTCACCATGCCCTTTCTAACTGAGACTTTGAAAAGGAATCTATATATCCCCGATCAATCATAAACACAATATACAAGTCACCATTGATATCAATAACTGCTTCCCAGTCAAACAACGTCTCTCTTCATATTATTAAACCTTTTTACAACTACTTTGGCATACGCATTTTTATAGATTATAACTATTTAACATCATCCTTTGGCGCTCTTCTTCCAAATCAGCTTTATAAAATACCTCAAGAAGAGTTCTTGCCCTAGACATCGCTACATAGTTTAATAACCTTTCATCGTCGTCCTCAAAACCATCAATATCAATATACAATATCACTCTGGCTTCAAGTCCCTTAAACGCTTTTACCGTGTAAAATCTTATAAAGTCATCACTATCCAGCTTATTAAATTCATTTAATCTTATCTCACCAATATCAGATGGAATGGATGCATTATAAAGACAGCTATTTGCGTTATCCATTCTATACGGAGACAAGATAACGATATCATTTCTACTGATTCCTTCTGAAAGAAGTCGTCTAATAAGTTTCAAGACATCCGTTTTTTCAGCAGTCTTACTATCATATTTATGATAACCAACCACTTCACCATCAGCCTTCATTATTGAAGCCTGCTTGATATTTGTTGCATACCAGTTTCCTGTTGCAATCTGCTTGGTGTTTCTGCAGTTTACAGAAAGCTCATAGCATGAGGCACCATAATCTTCTAATTCATCATAAATATCCTGAAGTTCTTCGTATTTCCCAAAGATGTTCTGATTTTTGTCATAATATATAGTCCATCTTCCTTTGCTCAGACCGCCTTTTACCATTCCTTCCAAGCACAAGACAGAAACTGTATTCATTAGATCCTGTCCTTCATCGATAACCAGAACATCATACTTTTCATTATCTGGCATATACTCATCAATTCCATCTATGAATTTATTAGGCAAGATATCTGTAAAGAAATTGGCATCTTCGATTTCAGTTTCACCAGTTTTCTTCATAAGAAAACTATGTAAAGTAGAAACATCTATATCCTGCTTTTCTAATTCAAAATTCTTTCTTACATAGTTTGCAATTAACTTGTTGTAGCATAAATACAACACGTTATATCCTTCTGCTGTCAGTTTTCTGCACTGATCCATAGCCAGCATCGTTTTCCCAGTACCTGCAGGACCGGAAACCAGCATTCTCTTTGAGTGAAATCCCTGCATGATTATGTACTGTTCATCTGTTAAAGAAGCCAGCATCTCATCCGTTCTTTTTAACGCTAATGACATTGCCGGAACAAACGCAAAGTCACCACGAAGAATACTTACTAATCGTTCTTTATCCTCATCCTGCAAGTGTCTTCCAGAAAAATGATGTTTTTCCATCGTCTTATCCTTCCAATACTTGAAAGATCTCTCAAAAAACTTAGGCAAATCTTCTTTTGTATTTCTTTTATCAAAAGTAATTTCAGGTATAATTTCTATATTATCATCCGCATCAATCACACAATCCGGAGTCATAACGCAATTGGCATAAGCACATCTACAAATAGGATCCTGCTTATTTTTAAGCCTTTTTTCCAAGTATAATCTTAACGATTGTTCATTTCCCTGCGCTTGCTGATAAGGACCTTCCTTCTTTGTAGAATCCTTACCATATCGATTTATAAAATGCCAATCACCACCTTGGCGTTTAACAATACCTCCCTTGACTTCTATACATAAAACTCCTTCATCAGCGATGACAACAAAATCTATTTCACCAAATATTTTGTCAACATGTTCAGCCATTCCCAACGAATGTATAACAATGCAATTTTCCCATTCTAAATCGCTCAGCCAACTATAGATCATTCTTTCGGCCGGACTTTTAACATCAGGGCTTATTGTAGCTGGTATCATCCTAGCCATTTATTCTTCCTCCTCAAGTAGTTCTCCAAAAAATCCAAGACTTCTATCATCATAGGTTCCAACTATAGAAACTCTATCCAGCAAGCAATTTCTAGCCTCACAGCTGGTTTCCGGTAATAATGTACAAGCATGACATGCCGCATAATTCAGAGAATTGAATCCTTGAGCCGTTGAATCACTACATAAAGGATCCGATGAACACCAGGAAGCCTCCTGTAACATATTTCTAATTGTTGTTTCTAACAATTCTGGTTCACCTTGTCTTACCAATCCTCCAAGACTACCGTCTGAATCTGAAGAAGAAGTGTAGATTAGCACTCCTGCCATAGGCTTATCTGAGTCTGGGAATGTACTATAAATTCTTTCCTTCAACGCAGCTCCTGAATAACCACATTCTAAAGTTAATTGTCTTATGAGAAGATGAGCAAATGTATGCAAAACTACATATCTTGGCGACATCATGCCTTTACCAATATTGTAGTCTCCTAAACGTTCTTTCATTAGATCATACCTGGCGGAATTCCTGTCTTCCCATTCTCTTAATTTTTCTTCATCAAATTTTAGGAACAAGCCTTCACCACGCATCTGTATTGCCGGCATCCAATCATGTGGTTTGTTCCACACAGGTTGATATTCCCTTCCATCCATCCCAACAGCTCTGTTATCATCTGGGTGTGGTTTTTCTGGGGTTATGCGCCTAAAGCCTTTGACAGCTAATACTTCACGAAGTCTTTTTACAAGCATTACAGATTCTACAAATCCATCCAAGATATCAGGAATCTCAGATTCAACCGCAATAAATTGTTCTGGTTCCACGTCATCCTCATCTTGTTCATATCCTGCGCATAATGCTTCATATTCGTCTAGATAAAGATTCTTCTCTGTATAGTTATCTTCAATCTCTACTTCCTCTGAAGGGTTTTCCATCTGATAACGTTCCTTAGCTGCCTTGAAGTAATCGTCAGCAGAATATCTTCCTTCTAGTATTGTTTGACGAAATACAGATGCCCCAAGAACTATCTTTATATTTTCATCATCCATTTTGTTATCAAACAGTCCTTTTACTTCTTCCCACTTATCGCTTAAATCGCTTTGTATCTTTTGACTATATGGCGGAATCGTTAACGCACTCTGTGTTACGCTAAAATAAACATTAGATGCCCCTCGCTGTAACGTCTTCATCGGAGCCATACAGTTTTCCACATCATCAAACTGTTTATCAAATCCTATCCATGGTCTTTTACCTTTACATTTATATCCCTTTAACGCATCCTTACTCATGCAACCTTCCATGGTTCTGGTTTTACCGCACGCCTTACACTTGATGACAATACTTGATAATCCGCCAGTGGTATTTTTGAACTCAATACTAGTCTGATCCCACTTATCACCAGAAGGACATTCAGAATAGTTTCCATAGTGAACCCACCATTTATACGGAAAATCTTCCAGATGACCATTGATACATGAACAAACAAAACGTGAAGGAACCAACTGTCTTCCACACTGACATTTCTTATGCTTTGCATCTCCAAACAATTTATAATCCTTCAAGTCTCCACATTTCGGGCAAAAATGCATCCTTGGAAACCGGAATGCTGGTACGTCTGGATTTCCTTTAGGGTTTTCTGAATCGGTAGCATATGGTTCTTTAAAACCTTTTATACCAAGCAATCTTTCAAGGTTAGGTTCATGTATTACAGGGCTGTAATGATTCCAATAATCAGTAGCTGCCAAAATAACAGAATAATCCGGCATATCTGCTATTGCTCCCGGTGCGAATGTAGTAATTAATTGCGTTTTCCTTAACTTTCCTATTGCGTCTTTCTTTGTTTTGGCGCTTTTTGGTCCAATCCTCATAATTAATCTCCTAGCAAATATAATCCAGACTGCTTTTCAACGCTTCTCATACTATTCATACATCTAAATCTATCATCTTCTTCGATATCTTCTTTTAACAAAGATCTCTTCTTTTTTCTGTGATACCACAGTTCACCTTGAGCCTCTTCTGCCCATTTCATTTCAATGAACTTCACTTCTTTGATGACATTATCTAACTCACGTTTATCAACGATCTGAACATATTTAAATATAATATCCTCAACTTCTTTAACTTCTGGAAGCGACGGATCAAATCTTGAAGCATTTTCATTTTCGAGCAATTCAGGGCACATGTATCTACATAACGTTACAAATAATGCATGAAGTCCCCTATCTCTGGCTCTATCTGAAAAAGGTGTCAAACTTGTAGCTTCTACATAACGGTATAGTGCAGCGTGATATCTTAAAAACTGTTCATAGTGCGACCTATCCCTAGAACGAGATGCATTATAAATCATAAACACAAGACCTGGATTATCACGTCCGACACGGCTTGTAGCCTGAATATACTCAGCATTTGTTTTGGGTTGTCCAGCAACAACCATCGTTCCCAATCTACCTACGTCAACGCCGACTGAAATCATATTTGATGCAAGTATAAAATCAAATGGTACATCTTCACCCTTCTCACTTGTATATGGGACCTTAAGTCGAGTCTGAATGATATCTGAAATCTGGTCATTCGTCATTCGACTCGTTAATTCTTCAGAATACTCATATTTATTATTTCCGGTAAATTTAGGATTAAAATCCGCAAATTTCTTATCCTTTAAGTATTGATATCTACTTTGAATATCATCTACAACCTGTGTCTGTGCACCACCCAATTCTCGAATACTGTTGAAATATCCAGTTAACGTCCAGAAGTTATCGATTGCTTTATCACTATATCCTTTATCAATCAGATATCTGGAGGCAAACAACCATGCCGCATACACTCTTATAAGAGTTGTTGTAAAAGTCGCTCCAACTCCCATAACTCCCATATATAGTCTTGCCGGTCTCTCCTCTGGAGTTGATTTCACAGCAAAAAAGGAATCATCCGCACATGTTCCCTGTGGCGGAAACTGAGCAAATTTTCTTCCATATAAAGCTCTAATCTGCTTATCCGCATTACGAATAGTTGCTGTTGAAGCTACAACCTTTACTGGTACCCCATCACGTTCACATATTTTTGTTATTGCAGCCTCATATATTCCAGTCATTGTTCCCAATGGTCCGGAAATAAGATGAAGCTCATCTTGAATAATCAATTCAGGAGGAAGGCATTGTTTATCGACTGAAAACAGCGCCGCCGGTTTATCTTGTAACGTAATCTGAGCAAACTTATCCACCGTAGCAACTATAAATGTTGGTCGAATTCCATAGATTTCCTCGTCAATTAAGTGAATAGGCAAGCTTTCCTCTTTTGAAAAAACGCATTCGTCATTTGTACACTTTATGTTCATACGTGTTTTTGCAGCATTAATAGAATAATTCTTAGGATATATTCTTTTACCGCACCAAGGACAAATCTTTATCTGACATGGATCCGCCTCATCTTGATCTACATTTCCATTGTTATGTAACTTTGCCAAAGTAGTATCTGCCACTTTAATCGTACCTGGAGTAAGTTTATTTCCAACCCACAATCCAATTGATATTTCGCTGCCCGGTAAAGCATATTTCTTTCGTAACAATTCGCAAGCACAAATCAAGATACTAGCCCTTTCAAACTGCTGAATCGTTAGCAATCGTAAGGTATATCTCATCAAAACAGTTACACCATCTACACCTTCTTCATGACTTAGTCTTCTGTAAAAAATACAAAAGGCAGCAATTCCTAAGTATGCCTCGGTTTTACCACCACCAGTAGGAAACCACAACAAATCAACCGTCTTTCTGTCATCCCCAGTCGGATCTACAAATGACATTATTTCAAGCATCATAAATGCAAGCTGAAACGGATACCAATTAATATTCTCATCTTTTGGTTCCCTTCCACCCTTTATTATTGATTGTCGTCTTTGCATGTACATAGCTTCGTTTGCATATCTAAAAGCCTTCCATGCATTTCCATTTTCCTTCGCACTGTTTCCGAGAGTCTTAACTGTTTGCTCAATTCTCTCACAAACAGTCAGACACTTATTTATATTATTATTTGCACTTTCCGCATATTCTTTGGGAATGGATTCTTTAAGCTTCTTAATCCAGTCTCTATATTCATCTACAAAACTCTCTAAATTAGCAATTATTTCTTCGGCATCTCCTGTGTGTAAATATTTCATGTTGAACACAGGGTTATTCTCTATTTGACGTGCCTTCATTTGAAGAAGATTAAATGCAGGCATAAACGAGCTCTTAATATAGTCTGGTTCTACCTTCTCTACATCCCATTCAACAGCACAACCATGCCCTTGGCTAAAGCAACCATTAGCTGCATATAACATATCAAGCTCTGATAGTTCTTCATCGTCAGTAAGTTCAATTTGTCTGCGAACAGAAGTAAACACTCTTCCTTCCATTTCATCGGAAACGATAGTAATTTCTGGTTGAAATAAAGAGTGATTATTCTTTTCATCAAAATCAAACTGATCAATTACATACTTGTTTGTGAGAACTATGGTAATAACTGTTTCCCCACTCTCAAATGTTTTGTGAGTGAACGACCTAAGATATATCTCATCAACAATTCTGTATTCTTTATCTTTTCCTATATCAAATACAAATGCCTGTTTTCCCGGCTCTCTAACCCAAAATAACGTCTTATCAGTCACATCATTTTCATATTTACTAACATCAAGTCCTTGTTTATCTATCTCTTCCTTTGTATTTGAATGATACTGAGCATAGCTTACAGACACTTTTATTTGCTTAACACCTGGCTTTACTGTAAAAGTAACACCCATAGTACTTGGATCAATAACATTTGTGGACGCCAATGCACTGTCATATGAATCAGTATTCTGATCCATGCCAGAGTTTGTTGTTACATCCTCATCTGTATCGCTTTCATTATCCTGCTCATCCTTTGCTCTTGGATATAGTTTTCCCATAACATAATATTGTGTAGGACGCTCAACCAGTATTTCATCTTCATATACAGGCCCAATAAGGTCTTTTTTTACTATGTCTATGATTTCCTTTCGAACCTCATAGAACTCTTTATAATCCGCCATCTCATTCTCCTATTAGTATTCCGCTTTGCTATAACCAACAATGGTAACTGCATTCCAAGTGACCATTTCTCCAAAGGCTTTTACACACATTTCTGAACCATCAAGCTGATCAATTACAGAAATTACATCATCAACGTATATGTCTGTAAAACGCTCCGGATAGACATTAAAGTACAATTCTGCTCTTAAAGGTAACTTATACACTGTATGCAGCGCTCTACTTAATGACTCGTAAAATTCTTTGCTTGTATATCCAAGAACGTAATTATCTTCACCAAGGACAATCTTGTAACGTACAAACTCTGACTTATGTTTATCTTTAATCAAAACAATTTTCTTTCCTACGAGGTCATCATAGTTTTCCCTGATATAAAGTTGTGCTTCATTTTCTCGTACAAAGGATCTCAAATCTATATCTGGCTCCCCTGTAACTTCAAAATACGTCAAGCGCTGTTTGTTAAACCCTACATAATCAGATTTAAAGCATCGTCTATCGCCTTCTTTATCAATTCGAATATAATCTGCCTTTGCATTTATTCTATATATTTCGCGCTTAGGTCTAGTCAATGCAACATAACAAACTTTATGTTCTTCTAACTCTTTCTCATCTTCCGAGAAAATATCATTTTCAACTAATACTGCGTCAAATTCTCGTCCTTTTCCTCTATGAATATTCGTAACAGTTAAATCAGATACCCTTTCATGCGAATATAGCACCATAGATCTTGAATTAGTCATTACGCCCTTCAATATATCTCTCACACCAATTCTTTCTGATGAAACGCGTGCAGCTTCTTTTATGGCATTCCATACCTCATACGATTCTGCGTCTTCAGGATCTGCTATTTGATTGTACAGGTTTGTAAAATCTTCTTCATCTACTGAAGTCAGCTCATAATCATTAAAGACTAAGGCTATCCACTTATTTAATGTGTTATCTCGTAATCGTTTCTTTAAAACGTGATCAATTCCTTTTTCCCTCAAAGCCGCTGATATTTTCAGTGCCTGGCCATTGGTTCTGGTTAGTATTCCTACAGTTCCTGCATTCAGTAATTCTCTTAAACTACTTTGTGTTATCTTATCAGCATCATACTCCTTGAACTGAGGTATTCGTTTTTCAACATCATTATGCCAATAAGAATCACAGTCTTTAATTCTTCCACTTAAAATATGCTTTCTATAACCGTCGCCTAAATATGCAAGTTCATTATCTTGCCTGTAATTTCTTGTAAATGTATAGTACGCAAATTTTGGCATATCATTTGCCATAACACCATAAAACTGTTTTGAAGTCATCCGGTCATTTCCTGCCTGATAGTCATATATTGACTGACAAGCATCGCCAAGCAATGTTACTCCTGAAGGCTCCGGTATATTTCTTATCATAGCAAGCACCATACGTGCGCGCTCCTTCACCAAATCCTGAACCTCATCAACAAACAGATGGCTACATTGTTCCATTAACTCTGGCAGAGTCGTTATAGTACTCGTAAACAGATTAATTCTTTCATCATAGTTCAATTTTCCAATGTCATAGTATTGCAGGTTATCATATTCACTTTCATCCTTTACCCAGTACAATACTTGTGAAGCAAATGAGTCAAAGGTTCTGACATCAACAAGATTAATTACTTCTGATACGCGTTCTTCGTCAGCTGCTTTTTTTAATCTATTCTTTACAACTTCTACTGCAGCTTTTGAAAAGCAAAGCACCAAAATAGTTTCAGGATCCACTTCCTGAACATCTACAAGATTTATTATCTTTTCAATCAAGGTCCACGTTTTACCTGTTCCCGGACCGGCATTTATTATCATGCGCCTTGATACATCCGCTTCAATAACTTCACGCTGATCTATCTCAACATACTTTTCAAAATCGTTCCTTACATTTGAATATGTGGAAATAACAGGTGTGGTAACCTGCGCTCTTAGCCTCTTTACATTCGACCCGTATAAATAAAAAAGTATATCTTTATAATTTTTTGCACCAATCCTTGGTTCTCTATCTGTAATCTCCAATCTTGGAGAAGTTCCAAAATTGTCATAGCAATAGAGTCCTTCATCATCCTCGTTTACAATTCGTAACAGCTTTTCATTAATATAGATTATTTTTACCGGGTTGATTTTATAGAACGAAAAACCTGTTTGCTTGTTGGTATAGTATTTATGTGAATAGTACTTTTTACTTCCATCAGGCCTAACAAAAAACATCTGACCTTCATAAATATCAAAAATACCATCTTCCGATGCCACAAAATTTCTTTCAATAAACTTAATATTCTCAATGTAAACAGGCTTTATTTCCTGGGGTTTTGTCCCTTCTTCAACATCTTCAGTAACTTCAAAGATTTCTATTACTTTATTCTCAAATCTGTATTTATTCGGGTTTCCAAAGAACTGCGTTTCCTGCGCAAGAATCAGCTCCTCGTCTTCCGATTCCAGAACTATTGAATATGTATATTCACCATCTACGAAGTCTTCCGGTAATTCAATTTTGTTATCATCAAATTTCAAATCCAATGAGTAAGCTTGATTCTCTTCGTCATACAAATCCAGTCTGATTCTTTTATTCCGATTTCCAATGAAGCTAATGCCACCATCCCAGTAGATAAATTGCTCATCAGACGTAAACACAGGCATCCTAATAAACATTTCAGAAAAGATAATCTGTCCCAAAGTATACCTATGATTCTGCACTGAAACAGTAACCGGATAGTTATAAGAAGCCTTGCTTCTTTCCTGCTCTGCAATAGCAAAAAGATCTATTTTTGAATCCGAAAATCGCTCATCCCCGATTTCAACTTCAAAATCCAATTCGGATGAACAGTTTATCTCTAACTCAGCTCCCTGCTTAATGTCATCAATCCACACATTCTCTCCCGGATAAATGTTATCAATGTTGTTCCAATGATACGTCATAGCCGGAACATCAACCTTTATACTTCCATCCTCATATTCAATTGCTATGACTTTTTCGCCTATTTGAATATTATGCCTCTGCATTTCTTCATTGATTCTAATATCAGCAAATGCTTCATCATAATCATCCTGCATAACATAGCAATCTTTATTAAAAGAGATGCTTAAATTGCTTAGAACGAGAAAATGTTTTTCATAAATGACCGCATTTTTTTCTAAACTAACAATACTTATTGATAACACATTGTTCACTGAAGAAAGACTGCTCAAGGGTATTTCACATACATCTCCGTCTTTCCAGTAATCAGTTAGCTCTATTTCTTCGCTTCCACAGTATATACGTATACTATTTCCCTGACGTTCTCTATCTAAATAAATGGAAAAACTATCCTGAACAAGGGCTATCTTACACTCATCCTCTTCTGTAACATAATGACATCCCTCCACAAACTCCGGTTCTGAAATCATCACCTCTCTGATGTTTGATGTATCCATGGCGACAAGTCTGTCATTATAATAGATTGCATAATCATCATTCAGGCAAATGTCGAGGTAATTATTACCTTTTTCAAAAACGTCTACTTCTTCAAAAGATATGCTATCCACATAAGGTGCGTAGATTTCATATCTTCCTGGTTTTAATCCACTTATGCTGGCTTCCTTGCCGTTTTTAAAAATCCAAAATTTTTTATGAAGACTCTTTCCGGAGTCATAGATAACGTCTCCATCACAGATTATTTCTACTTTTAAATTGCATGAATTTAGACCTGAAATAGTAATTGGAATACTACAACCACTTACTGTTTCTCCAAGCTCATTACCATATATTTCTAGTATTTCTTTAGAAATTAACCTTCCTTCCTCATAAAGCTTTATTTCCGCGTATTTATGTCCTGTATTCTCTAAACGGATAGTCGGCACAGCTATGGATATTCCCGATGAAGACAATACAACCGTCGTTCTAATTTTTGAGTATGATAAAGCAGTGTCACCTGTACGTGACACTCTTTTTGTTATTTGCGCCTTTTCACCATCTAGCAATCTGCTTATCTTATTAGCGAACCAAACGTCTACCAGCTTATCTAAATATGATCTTGGTTCCTTTGCAGCATTCTGTATTAAATCATTTATCCTACTAATAATGCTGTCAAATAGAATTACTGTATATTCTGGTCTATTCTGTAATAGTCGTTTTGCTCCAAGCCTAATATGGTACTCTTTCGAACTAATAAACAGATCTTCATCATCTGACGAATTCCCATTCATTTTTGCATTTAAGGCTACAATCATCTTTTCTATGATTGGATCCTCTTTAATATAATTCCATCTCAGGTTGTTTCTTAAGAAATCATATAATAATTCAAAAACAGAATCCCATGCATTCAGCGGTGCAAAAGAATGTACCAGCACCGTCTCAAAAAACTCTCTGCCATTTTCGTCTTTAAGGAAAAATCTGTTTTTTGACTTAAGTGCTTTTTCTAAGCAGCAGGATATTATTCCCCAGATTTTACCTGAATCATCTCTGTATCCAAATTGAAGTGTAATATACTTTGTAAATCGACTTTCCTCGCTAGAATCCCATTTTTTTGCATAGTTTATCGTTGCCAAGGTAATAAACAAATACCAATTTATTGGCATACTCGAAACATAAGAAGGATTTTCAACGAGTATATCCAATGCTTTTTTTGCCTGTTCATTTATTTTATCTTGCGTTGATTCTTTAAGAATTGCATTTCCGAGAAGAGGATACTTTGCAAACAGTTTATCAGCAAATTTATACCCTTCTTTAATCTCTCTAACCTGCATATCTTTTTCGCTTGTAGTTCCCAATATTAATAACCCCCGTTTTTTGCTAAATCAATTTTGTGCTCCTATAAACGACGTTCGTGTCAGCTCTTTCTCAACCTTATCCATTGTTTCTTGGAAACTCCGCTTCAATTCACACTCCCAGATAACAATTACCTTCCACCCAAGCTCCCTAAGCTTTTCCTGTTTTATCTGGTCGTTTTTGACATTTTTATCAAACTTCTCAAGCCAAAATTCCGTTCTCGTTTTTGGTGTTGTCGCATCTTTACATCCTTCATGCCGATGCCAAAAGCAGCCATGAACAAATATAGCCACATGATACTTTGGTAGGACAATATCCGGTTTACCGGGATATCTTTTATCATTCTTTCTGAAGCGATATCCTTTTGAAAACAAATATTTTCTGACTTCCACCTCAATTTTTGTATCCTTGCCTTTAATCCGGCTCATATTCCAGCTTCTTTTTTCAGGTGTAAGCTTATCGCTCATATTACTTCACCAGCTTTCAAGATTTCATTAATAACCAATCTTCAGTTACAACCTTAGGTGAATGCGGACTGAATGTATCATTTCCATTCACGCCATTCAAATCACTATTATTACAGCTAATCTTTGGCTCAGTGCAGCTTACTACCTCCACCTTAAGAACATAATAAAAATCTGCGGATCTTTCTTTACCATCGTTAGAACCATTCTCTGTCAGTAAATCATCAAGCTGCTTTTTTGAAACCAATTCACTTGATTTTATGATTCCTTTAAGCGGCTCTATTTCATATCTACCCGTAGCATTTATATCATTCTGATAAAAGCGAATATACTTTGCTTTTCCTATATCTTCATGATGTGAATACACTGATTCACCCTTGATAGCATAGTAATAAAAAACAAAAGTCCTGCCTTCAGATAAAAGGTCTTCTCTGCTCAGCAACTCATAATAATCAGGTCTCAAATAACCGATAACACACAAATCATTATGGATATTCTTATTGTCCTTTTCCTTACCTGTAGTTCTTTTATCTAACATACTAATCGCAGGTTCACCAAGTACAAGGTTGCTATAAGACAACATACGGTTAAGTCTGCTGTATTTTCTGCTACGTGCTTCAATGATTTCATATATAAAATCCTTCAATGCATTTTCACTGTCCGTCTGAATACTTGGTTTGATTGCAAAAGCACCTACTCCTGGAAGAACCTCCTCAAAGAGTCTGTAATTCTTTGTCTTTGAATCAAAATCTCCAGGATACAGGACGTAACTTCCTACAGTTCTTCTAATTGCATCATTGTATGTATGCATTTTCAGAAGATCTCCTCGCTTGTATGTATTCGTTACGCTATCCTGTTTATCATTTTCAACTTCTTCCTTTATCTGCTCCTCTGTCATTTCATTTTCATCAGGTCCGATAAAAGATCTTAAATCCGTTATCCTGTACTTCGCATCAAAATGAATGTAGCTTACCGCACCTTCTCTGACGGCCTCTTCAGGTTTAAGATAATCCGAAGGATACACTTCTAGCGTGTAATCCGGTCTAAACGGCCTTGAATATGATCCTGCATACTTTGTATTGGAAAACTCTTCCCTTGAAAAGGTCCTGTTATAATACAGATTCACCCTTGTACCCAAATCAGGAAGAAGAAATGCCTGACAAGAAGTCTGACCTTCGCTTAATGAAATAGTTAGACCATTGTCAGTATTGATGAACGGCTTTTCAGAAGCCTGTACACATTGGCAATTATCGATTGAACTGATAATTTTTCTAAGTTCAAAAAACAACCAATACTCATACAGCAATGCCGTATTTTTAGATTCTCCGCTATAGGCCTCCTGCTCACCCTCCCAATTCAACTGAAGAGCAAAATCAACCATAGCTGCTGCGTAAAAGACTTGTCTATATCCTTCTCTCTTTTCAAGTACCTGATTATTCTGCGGCATAATCGTAAGTTCTCTTACATCATCAAAGAAATGATCTCTCAAAATATCATCAGTAATTCTTTGAATCTCTAAAGCCTCCCGATAGCACTCCGTATACATATTCTGTCCTGCATTTTTTCCTTTTGCGGCATCAAGACTTGAACAGAGTTCTCTACATATCAGGTTGAATTTTTTCAAAGCAAACTTCACAAAACGGTTTGCAACTGTATCAAGACTGTCATACTTTCTTGTTACAGCAACTTCTTGAGGCATAGGCTTTCCATTTACCATCTGCCAGCCTCTACTATGAGAAAAAGGGCTGGAATAAAAGCTTGCACTTGGAGAACCCTGTCCAATTGGCTTAAGGACTTCATCCTTCATAAGCATTCTATCCGGATTACGCTTTATATGTCCGAAAAGAGCCTGTAGGTTATGTGAGTAACAGAATTCCCTCAAGAAAATAAACTGCTCCAAAAGCGTCTTGGCACTATTGGTATCAGATGTTTCAAATCTGTTCGATGTAACACCTGAATACTCCAGCAAGATTTCTGCGCACTCTTCAGCCAGCTTTTTAGTTAACTCAATATAGTCCTCTTCATAATTCATCTTCTGAGGTACTATTTCAAAATCAACTACAGTTTCATCTGAAGAATTTTTTAAATGTGTTCTTCCAAGGTAGTTAATAAATCTAAAGGATAATGCATCTCTATCTCTGGTTACTTTGAGGAACTTATTATTCTTCTCATTTGGGAAACCGAGATTCTTACAAATCTGATCCGAACCAGTTTGAATGTCATCCTTTAATCTGCATGTATAAGTAGCTGTTTCGCGTAGTCTTAATATTTTCTGTCCATCCACTGAAGTTGCAATATCAAGCTTTGAGAGCACAGCTTTAGACGCAGCTTCTTTTTCTTCATAGGCAATCATATCTGTGCCTTCTTCTTCAGTAGCTACGTTAAAATCAATAGTATCCCACTCGCCCTGCGGATAAATTACTATCTCTATTCCATTTTTATCTTTAAATGAAACTGCTGCTATGCCCATTAAAACACCTTCTTACATAAAGCTTGCGTACTGATATTTATCAAGTCTTTTCTTCATCTGCTCTATCTTCTTCAATGATAAAGTCATTTCTTCTAATGAATCCCCAATTCCGTTTTTACATTTTTCTTCAAGAGTATCCAGTAACTCTCCTATCTGTTTTCTATCACCATATATTTTAGGAAGAATCTTCTGAACAATCTGTTCGTCCATTGTTCTTGTAAGATTAAAGTTATCTTTCTGTAACTCATATGCCGCTGCATAATACTGACGGATCTCTTTAACTGTACGATAAGCAAATTCAAAACCACTTTCCTGAAGTTCCTCGTAAATGCTATCAAGAAATTCTCGAACCTGCTCAAGTTTTATCTGTTCAACATTGCAAACTCCATTTCTTATAACAGACGCAAGATCTATAAATCCTTCAGCCACTCCATTTCCTGCACGAGAAACATTATTCACATCTACTGAACCTGTCATCAAGTTCAATACAGCTTCCTTTTCAGGCTTAAATTCTACAACATTAGAGCGATCTAACACCTTTGGACTAAACATATATGTTGTTTCATCAATATTAACTGTTCCTGTTACAAAAAGATTTTTAGGAAGTCGTATCTTTTCAGGAATCGTTATCTCTTCTCCATCTTTCGCTTTTTTGCCAGATACCTTGTAAAGTAGGATTTCTTCATCCGACTCCATTGCACTCAAAAAATCTGAAAAATATCTTTCCACATGTGAAAGATTCATTTCATCAAGTATAAGGAAATATGGCACTGTCGGATTTTTTATTGCCTGGAGAATAAAATCCAGTGTTGGGGTTGAGACATATTTCTCTTCAAGTGGATTATAAAATCCAAGCATTTTAGTATTATCTGTCCAGTCTGCACCAACAGGAACAATTAACCAATTTCTTTTACCATCTATTGTTCTTTCAAGGTACTGTGAAAACTGTTTCGCTATTCTGGTTTTTCCCGTACCACTATTACCAGTCAAAATAACAAACGGTTTAGTCAGAAGTGATGTGATATATCGCTCAGCAAAAACAGAATCAAATACGTCTGGTAAATCTGATATAAGAAATTCTTTCTTCAATACATGAAGATAATAGGTACCACCCTCGTCCTTTATTTCGAGAACATCAGAATAATATTTATTAACCAGTTTTATAAGCGCCTGTAGATAATTATTGCCCTGTGCACCCTCAGTTATATCTGTTCCAACCCATTCAGTAGTCAGTTTACATCTGTACTCTTCACCGTTTGCTTTTATAAGATATTCAGTATCAAACACCCTAGTCTTATCACTTGATGATTCTGGGTCAAACATTCCTGACGATGGACGTGCGAACATATACCGTAACCAGTTTCCTTCTGGCAAAAGCCCATCTGTATTTCCTGTATTTATCTTTATACTCTGATCCATAATTTCGATTCGTTCGATAATACTCTCGAACTCATCTAACTTATATATGTAATCAACAATTGCTTTTGCACAATCTTTCACTACAACTGGCAGCTTGATTGCTGAATCAAGCACTTCAGTCTGGCCAGAAATTTCATTTTCAAGCTCATCATAAAGAGCAGGTCTTTTTGCAAGATAATAGACCAGATTACCTAGATATGCAGATGAGGCATTTGGAACATCCATCTTTCCTAAAACACAAGACCCAAAAATATCCTTACATGATCTGATTTTATCGCCGGCATTAACCAGATTTTTACCTGGTCTAAATTCCTGATCTCCGTTAATGAATTTTTTCATATACTCTCTATCATTTTCAGAGTCAAAAAGATTAACATATGCAGATCCGCTATAATCCTGTGCTTTAACACAATTCATTACATCAGTATCAGTTCTCATATGATTATCAAAAAAATCGCAATACTGATATAAAGCCTGCGCATATTTTTTGCACATTACAGCCAGATACAACCATTGATTTGAAAAGAAAACATAGCTTTTATCAGTTTGAACAACTGATGTTGCTCCCCAAATTTTGCTATATGCTTTCTCCTCCTGTGAAAACATCTCATCCAACTTTATTCTTAAGCCTTCACTTATTGTAATTTCTGGAATAAGTCCTGCCTTGATACTTTCAGGTTGAAGCACAGGATCATTTAAATCTGCAAACATCTATTTACACCTCCAATATTTGTATCACTATTTGTTCTGATACCTTTTCAACAACCGGAACTGCTACACTATTTCCAAACTGCTGATAGGCCTTTGTATTCGAATCCGGAAGCTTAAACTCTTTTGGAAATCCCTGCAGGTTAGCTGCCTCTCTTGGTGTTAGTTTTCTCGGATTCTTACCCGGTTGCTCAATCAGTATTTCACTCCCGTCCTTGTAATACCTTCTCGATATTGTGCTTGTATATTCAGAATCTCCATTGAATAAACAATATCCAAATCCATTTCCTTTTTCTTCATGTTCCAACTTTCTTCTTTGATGTCCCGCCCACAATTTATCCGAAATTGTAAATGTATCAGGAACATTTTTTTCAAGAATAGATGAAACTTTTGTTTTCGTGTTTTCAGTCTCTGGATATAGAAATTCTTTAATATCCAAATCCTTTTTCCAAAGTACTATATAAATTCTAGGACGATTCTGTGGTACCCCATAATCTTTTGCGCACAGAACCATCTTTGCACATTCCTCTTTTAGTTTTGATACCGGACCATTATCAATAAGTTCCTGTGGAACATTACACGTATATCCCATCCCAGTAATTGTTTGCAGAACAGTTTGAATGGTTTTTCCTTTATCATTACTGATAATTCCTCTAACATTTTCAAGCAATACTGCCTTGGGTTGATGATCACGGAGTATTTCCGCAATATGATAAAACAATGTTCCTCGCGTATCTTCAATTCCCTTTTTTAATCCAGCATTGCTAAACGGCTGACAAGGAAAGCCCGCACATAAAACATCAAATTTATCAGGGATTAATGCTTTAGTTGCAGGTATCGTAATATCACCAAATGGCACTTCACCATAATTTCTAAAATAAGTTTCCTTGGCAGGCTCATCCCACTCACTAGAGAAAACGCACTGACCACCCAGATTCTGCATAGCAATTCTGAATCCGCCAATTCCTGCAAATAAATCTATAAATGTAAACTTGTTTCTCTTAGGCACTAATTCAATTTTATTATCTTTATTGAACAATTCTGCTGAAGGTAAGTCAGAAGCGTCAATTCCATTTTTTTTTAAAATGTCACGATACTTCTTTGCGTTAATCGTATCGCCAAGCTGAATTGCATGACTGATTAATGCATACTTTTCATCAAATTCCTTGTCTGTGAATCGAGTAAATGCGTTGTTGTAAATTGTCTTCTTCATTTAAGATTTGTATAACCTCTCAATCTTTAATTTTGTCGCATTTGGAGACATATTCATTTTTCAAAACTCATAACATCACCAATATCACAATTGAAATAATTGCAAATTCTCTCCAATACATCTAAAGACACTTTTTCTCCCTTCCCCATTTTTGCAATGGTAGTAGAGCTGACTCCGATCTTATTTATCAGATCCTTCTTTTGCATTCCATTATCAATTAATAATTTCCATAGACCGTTATATGATATTTTCACTAAGTACACCTTTCTTCTCCTCAGAGAACAACATTAAACCAATCTTTCACTATTATACCATCATCTCTCCATATTCGCTATATAAATCTTTATTTTTGTAAAGTTTTTATTTTCCCGGAAAAAGCATTGCTTTATTATTTTCCCATATAATTTTGAGATTGATTTTTTTAATTCACTACGGTCTGTTACATGTCTAAATTATCAGAAATACTGTCCCATTATCCGGACTCCCAGACCTTTTTTCATGCTTTTCGTTACAGTTCACACCCACGCCAGTAAATGGATGTTTTTGTGCATATCGCCGAAATTTATTTTTTCATTTTGCACAAATATCTCCCTTGAAATTTTCTTATCCACATCTCTGTCCAGCCTCCCTCTTTTATCCTCCTTTTTCATTGCAGAGTACTCTCTTTTGTCCTTTTTTCTCTTTCCGGTGTTCCCTTTTTCCTTCTCCTTACAGCTTATCCGCTCGGCATTCTGACGGTTCCTCTTTTTTCCCAGATTCGCTTTTTCCCACGCTTTCCTGTATAATCATCTCATAAGAACCGAGGTGATAGATATGCCACATCCCACAATCGAACAACTTATGATTCAAAATCTCCAAAAGCAGAACGATGCTCTCCAAAAACGCTGCCAGACTCTTGAAGAACTTTTGGACACCAAGGAAGCTCTTATTCTGAATCAGAATAAGCTTATCCTGAATCTTCAGGCTCTTTGTGATAAGCAGCAGACACTCCTTGATGAACTGTCCAACCCTCAATAATATGGATGGCCTCCCATGAAAGATTTCCTTTATGAAGAAAATTTTAAACTTCATAGCGAAAACGCAAGGCTCCGGAAAAAACTGGAGCAATTGGAGTCCTCCCTTGGCATTGACAGACTCAGGGCTCATTTTGAAGCTGAGATCAAAAACAGCTACGCCGGGAAGAAAAACTCAAAAAGGAAGCTGACCGTTATCACCGCCTCTGGCAGGATGCTGTCTCTGAATTACGCTCTAAAGGCGACATTATCGAGCTCCTGATCCAGCTGGAAGACCTGCAGAAACTCTGTGACTCCTTATTTTTCGTCAAAGCAGCACTCGTGATATTGGAACTACCGATGATAATACGATAAATCTCTTCCTTTCTTCCAGTAAGTTTCAAAACCTTACATCCATCTTCTAGCTGCAGTGCATCAATATCATCTGCGTAAGAAGCGTCATCATCATACCCAAAAACAATCTTTCGCTCTGTTCCTGCAAGAAGGTTATTTATTTTTTCTTGTATATCTTGTAATTCCATGATCATCCCTACCTTTTTGCTTTTACTCTTGCAACATACTTCTCAACGTCACCAGTAAACAATATATTCTTCTCTTTCTTTATGTCATAAGAAGAAATGTAATCCGCTCTCAAAAGCTTTTTACAAAGAGATTCGTTTATAGCATTTTTTTCAAGTAATGCTTCGTGCCATCTTCCCTCTTGTCGTAATGCATTGTATTCTTTTGGCATTTGCATAAACATGTTTTGAATCTCAATAATAGTAAACTCTGAAAAATGCTTAACCATAAATTCTGGTCTATCTTTCTCATCCAGCTTATTCCAAGCTGCCTGTAAATACCTTTTAGGAATACTTACATTTGTGCTCTTCACAAAAGAATACATCGCATCCGTCATTCGTGATGCTTCGGCTCTATTAAGAAATACTACTTTCTTTTCATCATCAATACCTGATTCCATAAACCTGTCAATTATTGCTAAATCGAAGTCTATGCTCGGGATTTCTGCTTCAAATTCATCCCAGTAAACTTCAGCAAACAACGGAAGCATTCCTGAAAACGCAGAAAGAATTTCATTATATCTGCTTCTTGTGTACTTAAAATATTTCAGCTCAATCATCGCCTGCACAACATTATCAGGATAGCTATTTAAATTCTCACTAAATGAATCCATTTGGTAATTCTGTAGAATTTTTTCTATAGTTTCATCCTTGATATCTTCCTTTAAAAATTCTTTCACATGTGCATCATCAAGGTTCTCATCTGAAAGAAAAGCCTCTATATTTTCATCAACAAATCCGCAAAGCACAGCTGAAAATGAGAATAATGATTTATATGTATCAAGATTTTCAACTGATGCCACCATTTTATTTTCAGTCAGGAATGCATCAACTATATTCCTTACATTTCTTTGTTGATCTTTTATTGTGCTATGCCATTCCTTCAAATTGCTCATTACAGCTTTCATCTTCTGAACAATCTGAACAGACAAAGTTTCTTCGTAATCAAGCAATTCCATGCACCGATATATTGTTTCTATATCTTCTCCTGTATTAGCTTCGGTAGGCAAAATTACCTTTTCAACTAATTCACTTATATTTCGTTCAAGGTACTCTATTACTTGTGTATCACCATGTTCTAATATATGTGTATAGATATTAGATTCGAAACTTTCAACATCTTCACCAGCAATGAAATCTGCATATTTCTGAAGCATAACGAACGATATCTCAAACAATTCATTTGCAAAAACTCCCTTAATAATCTCAGAATCTACAGTCTGTATCTTAATGTTCTTGAACTTAGTCTTTATCTGTGTCAGTACTGTCACAATCTTCTCGGCACCAACATCCTGCAATTGTTCAAGAGCCTCGTCTGATTCAACGATAAATGAACATATTGAGTATGCAAAATCCACTTCCTTAGCTGCCGTGTCTTGCAAAACGATGTCTTCAGTCTCAAGAAACATGAAGATATCTTTTAAGTATGTCACCTTATCCTGATAGCCTAGACTCTCATCAGAGCAGATATCGAACCAAAACAGCGGCTTTTCTTTCGCAATGCATCTTATATACTCTGCCCTATTCTTTGCTCTCACATAATATTCTTTGATAAATCTTCTGCTATCTTCATCGTCTTTTGCCAATTGCTTTGAAAATCCGATTTTCTTATCAGATTTTCTATCATCAATATAAAAGAATTCTGCCAAATCAAAATTAAGACACTCTTTCTGCTGCTCAAGTTCATAATCGAACAAACGGCTAATAACATTTTCAGGATGAATAATTCTATAATCCCAATCTGCCGTTCCGGCATAGTTGCGAACATTAATAATAAAATTCAACTCATCTGCCGAAATGCTTCCTGGTAAAAAGTAATTTATATACATCTGATAAGTATCATCAATATATCCATGTCGAAGCATAAATACCAATAGCTTGTTTTTTCTTACATTCTCACCTAATACTTCATCTGCCCCATATTCCTTTATTAGCATTTTCATTGACTGAGAACGTAGTTCATAAAGATGTCTTTGTTTATCAAGTAAGTTCTGTGCAATCTGCTTCCTACGGTTCTTATCTCTCGCAATTGCCCTATCACACTTTTCGAAATAAGATACTCCATCTGAACATGTCACCTTTTCTATTTCATTTATAATGTCTGAATATTCGCCACCGTAGGTATTTACTCGTCTGTAATATACTGTTGCCTTACCTGCGCCAATACTTGTCAGAGAAAAATCCCCCTTAAAAATATCATTTCTTGTGACGGTCTTTTTAGAACCCTGAATTTTAGTTAATACACCCTTTTCACCAACAATTCTCTGAATAAATGCGAGTTTTACATCCTCTGCATGCAGTATCTCCTGACTGTCTGATTTTCGTTTTTCCTCTTCAGCATCTTCAATTTCTTTCTGCAAATCTACCGATGTTCTTTTTATGAAATCACTTTTATCACTATATGCTTTTTTTATAATCCCTTCAGTTCCCTGCAACAATGCAAATTCTTCGGGATACATGTTCTTAAAAATCATAATAGACAGCATTTGAATATCCTGCAGTTTCCCAAGATCTTGGCTATCTTTTATGGTTTTTTTGAAAACAATAAATTCATTGCAGATACTGTTAAGTACCCTCATATCTGAAATGAAAGGAGCTACATTCATTATGTATTCATCTGTAATGTCAAATTCCATCCCTGTAGATCTAATTTCATCCAAGCGATGTTTTAAATATTCCCCTGAATTTGTAGCATCGATATAGGGAACAACCGGTATGATAAAATCAAAGAATTTAGTTCTATCCTCATTATGGAAAATGTCATCCTTCAATGCGTATATGAATACGATTCTTCTCTGAATAGCATCATACTCATTAATAATCTTGTTAATTTCTCTAAGTTTTGTGTAGACTTCCGGCGTATCAAATCTATCAAGATCCTCTATCACTACAAGTGAATAATCTGTTTCCTCAAAGAAGTATAGAATTTCATCCATATTCTTATTAAGAGATAAAGCCTCACCTGCTTCATCTGCCTTAATAACTGCTTTATCCGCCACATTAATTTCTATGGATTTCCATTTTGTATTTATCCATCTAAACAGGCTTGTTAAAATAATTATTATGATTAATCCAAAGCCAGACGCAAAAGCAATCTGCTCTAATTCATTCCAACCAAGAAGATTTGACATGGTGTCTGAATATGCACTTATTGCTTCCTCAATTTTTGCAGGCGCAAGAAGAAAAGTAAAACTAATAACCAGTGCCAGGGTAAACAGAACTCGCAGTAAGCTAGTCCCAAACGAAACCTTATGAAGTTTACGATATCTGCTCTGTGGTATCTTTGAGTAATGCACTTTATAAAAGAGTTGTTTAAGAATCCCTTCCTCTAATAGCTTCTCAAAATTTCCATCTTCGCTATCAATCTTCTCTTGGTTATTCTCCCTAAATGCTGCAAGCGAAATATTGATATACTTTATGCTCGGATGTTTTCTCAAAAAAGTATTAATGATACTACTTTTTCCAGCTCCATAAGGACCCGCAAGAGCTATGTTAGTAACACTCTTATCATTTATTGCCCATTCCATAGCCCTCAGATATTCCGATACATTCTCCGCATCATCTGTTGGACCAAGCCCCACATATCCATAATCAGCTGTATCACTGACATTAAGTTTCAACTTGTCTCCACCACGAAGAAATTTATTTTTTACAGCAGTTCCCCAATTACGGAAAAGCCTACAAATATTGGCTGTTATTATATTTTTCTTTTTTCCCTTCTTCATAAGCTTTTCCTTTCATCTCTTATAATTTTGCAAGTAAGTCTAAGGTTTGCTTCTTTTCTCCTTCATTTGCTACTTCTATTCTTGGAAACTTTGAATAGTTTTCTTTCACTGCTTTTATTCGGTCCGTAAAAATCACTCATAGTACCTCTCCAAATCTTCCCTCATCTGCCCTTTCACTCTCTCCCAATCTCCCTCACTCATCTTCGCCAACAGCGCATGATTCAGTGAGATCACTCCCAGGTCCTTCGAGTAGTACATAAATCTCTTTCTTTCGAACTTTTCAAAGGGATTGGTCAGCATGCTGCTTTTGATCATTTTCCGGTCTTTCAGAGTCTCGGCATTATAAGGGCAGCTGGGGCGATCCACAGGCAGTCCTTTATCGATCCTGTCCTGATAAAAGGCTATGTAATCCGTCAGCACATCCTCGATCTTCGCATCGCCTATCGTGTCCATATGATCGATAAAGGACAGCAGAAACGGCATCTTATAAGACAACGAATAATCTCTTTCCTCCAGGAATGCAAAAAAATCATCCCGAACGGTGTCATCGTTATGTTCCTGAATATTCAGTTCTTTTCCGTATTTCTCTACATCCTCCGGGCTGAACAGGCTGATCTTCTTACTGCCGAATGGGAACTCCACTGTTGGTGTAATCTTCCCCTTACGGATCCAGCTGGTGATTGTTCCGGTATTGACGAAGTACTCTCTCGCCAGCTGTTCCTGACTATAATAATCCCCATACTTTTCTTCAAAGGTATGGATGTCCACTTCCACGATCCGTTCCACGCGCTCTGTGATGCCATCGATCTCGATCATCTGTCCCGGCAGGTAATCCTGTCTGGTGATATCGCCGAACGGAACATACAATGAGTTTCCGAAGATAGCATGCATACTGCAGGGGCTTACCATGGCTCCGTATTCATCTACCACATCAATGACGAACACATTTTTCTTGATGGATGTCCGGCGCAAGCCTCTGCCGATCTGTTGAAGATACAGCACCTTCGACAGCGTCGGACGCGCCATAACGAGGATTCCGAGTTCCGGATAGTCCCAGCCTTCCGAGATCATATCGCAGGCGCAGAGGAAACGTATCTTATGCTCCTTGAACTCCTGCATAACCTTCTCCGGGTGTTTTGTATCTCCACTGTAATCCTGCGCTGAGATACCGGCTGCGTTCAGCAGGCGTGCCATCTCTTTGGTATGCGCCTTGTTGATACAGAAGATAATTCCCTGACGTTTTCCGGCATCTCCCTCTGTGAAATAGTCCTTCAGCACATTTACGATCAATTCATTTCGGGAAGTGACACGCACACTCTTCTCCAGATCCGCATTCACATAATCTTTTCCGTTAAAACGGACATGGCTCAGATCAATATTCGTCTCGATCCGGTAGACATTCGCCCTCGCCACAACTCCCTTCTCCATTGCATCCTTCAGAGAAAGCTCTGTTGTATAATTTCCGAAGATTTCTTCCAGTCTCTTTTTATCCGGGCGCTGATCCGTCGCTGTCAATCCTACGAGGAATTCCGGCGCATAGTATTGGATCACCCGCTTTAACATCGGAGCCACCGCGTGGTGCGCCTCATCCACTACAATATAGGAATAATAATCCCTTGTTTTTTCATGGTAATGTCTTACTGCATAGCTGTAAGTCTTAATATCAATCCGGTCCTGCAACGGCTGCAGGTCCTTGTCGATTCTCTCTTTCCAGTCCGCAATGATGTTCGTATTCGGTGCCAGGATCAAAACCCGGAACTGCTCTTTTCCGGCTGCAAATTTCTGAATATCTTCTTCCACGATCCGGGACTTGCCCGCTGCGGTAGGTAATACAATGAGGAATGCACGAATCCCTTTTTCCCGCCGTTCCTCTATCTGTGCAAGACTGATCTCCTGGTGCTCATACAATTCCGTTTTACGTTCCAACAGCAATCCCGCTTCCCGGAATCCGCCGGTGTCTTTTCCCAGGTAAGACCGGATATCATCCTCGATACGATCCTTGAATCGGCAATCTTCCGTGGAAAAACGGTATAGCTTTAGTCCCCACAATGCGCAGGTATTCTGCTTGCGCAACTGCTTTCGATAGCCCTCTATTCCGATCAGCTGCGGATGGTGGTAATGAATTCCGTTTTCCTCGATTGCCACTCTGCTGTCTGCGGTATCTACGAGATAATCGAGGAAATAATTGTTGCCGTCCTCATCGGATATCCGGAATTCTTTTTGCAGGTATTTCAATGCCCGCATACCGTAGACATCCGTGAAATTCTGTTCAAACAGCAGCTCCAGCGGTGAAGAGTCCGCATACTCTCCTCTTTCTGAGATCTTTTTGGTAGAGTGCAACACTTCCTGTCGGCTTTTCCGCAGGCATTTTTCTATCGTTTCCGGATCAAATCCCAGAAATCGGAATACTCTACGGTATATTTTCATATAGTGGTTTTGTTTATCTGTGATCAATGTATAAGGAAAAATCTGCTCGCCATCGCGGCAGGAGCAGATTTTATCATCGATAATGACCATGTCCACTCCATCATCATAAAAGCGACTCACACCGCCATTCGGATAAGTCACTGTCTCCCGGAGGACATAGTTCGGATATGCAGTTAAGAATTGATCTTTTTCAGGAATAGATTCAGCCATCTTTCTTCCCTGTCCGGTCGTACATCTTCTGTCAGAAAGTTCCGCAGTTGCTGTAAACTCGTATGTTTTTTCAGCAGCTGCTCCAGTTTCTCTTCTGTAAAATCCAGAAAATATCTGCCGTTCCTTTCCCCCTCAAATACACCATGCTTAAATGACATGTACAAAATGCCTTGCGGCTTCAGTGCCTTCTCGATGCGATATAACACTTCATCCAGTTCCCCATAGGATAAATGTAGCAACGATGAGCACGCCCAGATACCGTCATACACTTCCGATGCATCCAGCTCTTGGAACAACTGGCATTTCACCGGAATCCCCGTGTACTCTGATGCCAACGCGCACAGTTCCGCGGAGCCGTCTATCGCGTCTACCCGATATCCATGCTCCAGGAAATATTTCGTATCCCTTCCGGAGCCGCAGCCCAGATCCAGGATCTTCGCCCCAGCAGGAAGCCCTTCTATAAATTCATCCTGCATTACATGAAAATCTACATTCCGCGTGTTCTCCACAAAATCGGCGGCATTTTGATCATAATATTGAATTGTCTGATTCTTTTTACTTTTTTCGCTCATTTAAAAGTATCATAGCATATTTTCAGGAATACTGCAATCTATGTAAAATTGCTCCCTCTATTATATGCATGACAATATGCGACAGAATCTTACAAACTTTTTACCGAGGCAACTTTATGTTACCGCCTAAGTTGCCAAAGTTGTCACCGGCCCACAATTCACTACTCCAAGCACCATTTGTTTATAAAATTACTACTTTAAAAATAATAAAATTTGTCGTAGCTTATAATTTTACTTTCTGGTTTTTACTTGACATAAACCTGTTTGCGCTGCAAAAATTGTTGCATCATTGCTTACATCTGTCTTTTTAAAATTATTAATTATTTTCTCCTGAGATTCCGGACTCCAATATATTTTTAGCATATTTTTAGTCCGTGTGATGGCTGTATAAAATATATTGAGCGATATCATTTCATCAACCTCTTCTGTTATTACAATTTTTACAGATTCATATTCAAGACCTTGGGCTTTATGAATAGAAACAGCATAAGATACCTGAAACGGAACAATTCCTTCCTCATCTTGAATATCCTCATCTGTATTCACATTGTTATGTACAAAAAATCTAATCACGGATTTTCCAGGATGTAGTGTTTTTACAAGTTCTAAGCCTACGTCTTCTGCATCCCATTCTGTTATCGCCTTATCAATTTCTATAGAGAAATACACACCTGTTTCGGTCGGTTCAATTTGAACAATTGTGCCCTTTAAATTGTTATATAGCACCGGTGCAAATCTATTCGATTCATTAAACAAAACAGGATCCCCCACTTTATAGGTCCATACTCCTTTTTTGTACGGACTATTAGCATTATTGTTCTGTAAAAATCTGTTAATATTATTAATACCGTACAGTCCATCATAATTCAGGCATAAAATAATTTCATCTGACGACTTCTTTTCAAATATTGTATCGTCTAATGATGCCGAATATCTATAATGCACAATATGTTCTGTTATATCCGATTCAAGATTTCGTACTTTTTTCCAAAAGGATAACAATTCACCCTTCTTCGTCCTATATGGTGTTTCCAGTTCACACCATGCAACTCTTTTTATAAAATGTCTTGTCATTTCAAACCAGTTTCCAAAATCAATAGCTTCTATCTGATGGGTATCTCCCACGAGAACAATTAGCTTGCATTTTATTTTTTCTAAGACATTTTTCATATCTGAATTACTTATCATACTACATTCATCTACTATTAAAATATCATATTCTACGCTATTCCATTTCTTTGATATAAAACTTTTTACTGTCGAAAACTCTGCGTTTTTTGTTGCTATATTCCTCCTTAAATTTTCTACTGCCGGATGAGTATTAGATAAGTAAAGTTTCTTTCTACTATCAAAATATTGTGAAACATGATTTATTAAATATGTCTTTCCTGTTCCTGCTGCACCATATATAAGTGCTACATGTGATTCTGTAAACATCTTCTTTAAAATTTCCCGCTTTTCATCACTATCCACCTTATTATCTTCCATCATCCACGCAGCTATGGCCTCTTCATATCCTGTCATTCCCTTTTGCGACATTTCAAGTAATTTTCGTATTATAAATTCCGTATTTTTAACATCCTCTTCTATATAAAGTTTATTCTTGCCAAATTTATGAATTCTTCTTTCTGGATGTCCCGTATAAACCCGACCATTATAACATCTTATCAGAGAATCGACATCACCATACACTTCTACTTCAGATATATCAGTATATATTTTTCCGTTAATTTTAGCATTGGTTTGTATATACCTTCCAAGCAATTCATGCTCTCGCCCATTGACGCTTATACAGCCATATAGTTCTGACGTTTCTGGCACATGCTTTATAAGATTTGATGCAAACGGCATATCATCAAAAGGAATACATCCATATTTCAGATACAATCCCGCTAAACGTTTATTCGCCTCACGATAATATTGAAGTTTCAGCACTCGATTATTTAATGTTGCTAAAAGATAGGCCAAAGTATTACTTGCTGGTCCTTTTCCCAGTAGTATTTGTCTACATATATCCAGTATGCCTATAAACTTAACTACTTTTGCCCTTCCAATCATCATACTTCTTATATTTTGATATGTCTGTTCCGGCATTAATGCGATATCTGTAAGACTTGCACCTGATCTTGTCAAATAATTCATCATACCAATATACTCTGCGCTGCCAGTATCCATTTTTATAGTTGTCCCAAAAAACTTAGCAAAATTGCTCAGTTCGCATGGTCTGATTGATACCCTGAAATCTCCTAAAACATTTACAGGCATTTTTTTATTCTTAATTTCAATTTCATCCATGAAAATTGAAGCATTAATTGCATAATGATATGGAATCATATTTTTTGAAAAGGCAATAAACCTATCCATTTTACTTATGTTATCAGCGACAGGTGTTAATGTGTTTTCATAATAAACTTTACCGTCTACGATAAAGCTTTTAATTTTTTTTACGTAATATCTTTCGCCCTTATTATATTGTACAAGCGGTCTGTTTTGTTTTAAAACATCTGCTATTTTTTCATAGTATTCCTGAATTGTTTTATCTGTATTCACAGGAAATTTATCAATATTTTGGAGAATTTCTAAACCATATTCGTCTTTCACAAAGTTCTTGAGTTCAACCAAATATTTATAGTATTTTAGTATAAGTCTTTCCGCCCCCTCGTGGCTTGAACCATAATGTGATCGTGATTCCTGTAAAAACTCATGGAATTTTCTTAAAAAAAGTATTTATTATCCGTCTTTATAAAACTTAATGATGTTTTAATATCTCCATAGCCTACAGTCAAATCATGCTCTGTACCATAAGCCTTCATAGCTACATGCTCCACTAAATTTCTTGCCTGTGATAAAATATTTTGAGAAACCAAGCCTCTTGATGTAAAATCAATAAGTTCAATATTTTCGCATATTGTCTTATTCAACTCTTGTATCCGTATATCAATTTCCTGCATATTTTCTCCTCCCACTCAAAGTTATTACATATCATATATTTATAAGTCTCTATATTATGTATGTGACAATATCCAGCAAAATCTTACAAACTTTTTACAAAAGTGGTCATCAAGTTAAGCGCATTATTTCGACTTAATATTCCATTCTACTTTAGCTCTTTCGAATGTTTTATTTTGTGTTTTTCGGCTATTTCATTTTATGTTTTTCGGCTATTTTGTTTTGTCTTTTTCGAGTATTGTGTTTTCTACCAGTACTCCTCTCCCCAGTACCTCGCCAGCACGCTCTCCATATTCGCTCTGCCCACGGGGTTCGCGGTATGGATCTCCACGGGGTAAAAGGTCTCCCGCTCCACCAGCCAGTCCAGCAGTTTGATGGCATCGCCGCCTTGATTTGCAAAATCTCCCAGATCATGGTCGAGATCCAGCACCTCAATCTCGATGCCGTTTTTCTCCGCCTCCCGGATCAGCGTCTTGGCTTCATTCACGGATCTGGCGCTCTCATATCCCCAGGGTGCCGGGCGGAGATCATCTAACCATATTTTCATGCTTCACGCTCCTTTTCATTAATCCAGGCTTTTCAGATATGCTTTGATCATTCTTCCAGTGTAGATATCAATAGTTCGGTATCCGGATAATATAATTTATATTTGCTCTCATCAATGTTTCCCTTCAACGGTAATTCCGGGAAAATCAGGCAATTGCATTCCGTAATAACTCTGGTGTCGACCAGCCATTCAATGCCGTTTTTCACATTTCATGAGCCATCTTTTTGCATTTTTTCACATTTCATGAGCCATCTTTTTGTGTTTTATCACATTTTATGATCTTTTACCTTCATCTCGCCGGGTGCATTCTCTTTCCCGTTAAAATACGATGCCTGCTTCTAGTTTAACGCTTACTTTCTATCCATGTCTTCCAGCAGATCTGTTAATATATTCTCCTGATACCCCGCCTTTTTCTTCTTCCTTACCTCTCCTGATGTCTCACGAAGAATCGGATTCTCAACAGCCTCCAGCTTTTTCATGGATATGTTTCCAATCTCTTCCTCCGAAAGGCTTTTCGTATAATCCTCCTTCGACATTCTCCACACATGGATCCGGTCACCGTATTTTCTCCAGAGTCTGTCGGCAATCCGGATCCCGTCCGGATCGATGTCTCCGCTATAGTAGATTTCTGCCCCACTATTCAGTAGAAAGGGAATCAGCTTCACTGCGGCGCTCCGCAGCTGTCCCGAAGTGCATAGCAATGTCACATTCTTTTGTTCCAGGTGCTTCAGCAGGTAGCTGAACACCATCTCATTTTCCACAATGTAAACCTTGTCTCCTGTCGGTTGTACCGCTGTCAGCTCCTGCAGATTTTCCATGGTAACCGCACAGGGCTCCTGCCGCCTGCAAAAGGCATCGTACGCCGGGTGCCAGTCACCGTCAATCTGTAATCGCAATCCATAGATATGCACGATAGAGGAAATATTATCCGGCACAATACCGTTGGATAGTAGTAATTCTCTCCACCGATGGGCATTTTCCGGATAATCTGTCCTCGTAGCATAACACATTCCATGGACTAATAATTGCCCGGCAGTCGTTCCCTGATCAAAATAGTGGGGATTGCCGGATATCTCCGCGGAAAACACTGCCAGAGGATATTCCTCTTCCGTCTCTCGAATATCTTCCAGCAAAAGGATCGCCTTTCCCACAGTTTTCAACAGTTTTTCTGTCTTTTCTCTGTCCCTTCCATATTCTCTGATTACTGTCTGATAGCCATACTTTTTTTGAGAAAACATATCCTGTAGCCAGGAGACCGCAATGGAATCCGGACCTGTACACTCTGTCAGATAGCTCTCTACAGTTTCAAAAAAATCTGCCTTTCCCCGCTCTGCCTCCTTCTGTCTCTCCTGCGTGGTCAGCATTTTTCTGCCGAAATATGCTTCCAGTACTTGTTCAAAATCCACAGGAGCAAATTTTGTGTATTGCAATCCCTTTTCAAATTCCGCAAAAGGAAAACGTATGGTATTTTCATAAAATGTCTTTCCAAGTATCCCACCGATGGCTCTCCGCTCTTCTTCGGAAGTATTTTTCAGTGTAATGATCCCTGTTACTTTTCCGTAAGTTTTCCATTTCTTTTCAAATTCCGAAAAGCATCTCCGGTACGCAGAATTTCCTCTAAAATATTCCGCACATGCTTCATTATTGTTCATCTAAAATCCTCTCATGTCCGTTCCACGTATACCGGATCACCGATACCACCTGGGAGTTC
>ENA-OPCV01000418-OPCV01000418.1-human-gut-metagenome-genome-assembly--contig:-NODE-418-length-40255-cov-26.561716_pt1 | contig 40255 bp, 43 predicted proteins | sample MGYA00241257_ERZ501494 | MGnify/ENA primary metagenome ERZ501494 (study PRJEB25962, sample SAMEA2042618) | human gut metagenome | biome: human gut; feature: human-associated habitat; material: faeces...
CCAAAACAGTTTCCTAAAGGCTATTTTTCGACATTTGATATGTGTTTAAATGGGCAGGAAGGGGTGTCAAAAAATTTTTATAATATCTTATATGTTCTGATTCTTGCAAAATTGCATTAAAAATGTTTCTTTTTGTATTTTTCTTGCTTATATCTTCGTATAGCATTTTTCAGGCGAGCCTTCCGGGTTAAGCGTTTTGCTTTTACGGTTGTATTCCGGTTAGGCAGCGGAGAGGAGTCTCTATCTATAATATGATTTAACTTTTCATATTCATCTTTAATTGATTGAATATAATCATAAGTGTATGAAGGAATATATCCATTAACATTTCCAGGCCCAGCGTTATAACTTGCTAAGGCTAAATTATAACGATAAGGATTGCTTTTAGGTTGTAAATCAAGCATTTCTCGTAGATATCGGACACCACCTTCAATGTTCTCCAGTGGATCGGCCGGATTTACATTCATCATAGCAGCCGTTCCGGGCATTAATTGAGCAATGCCCATAGCCCCTGCAGAAGAAATTGCATTATTATGATAGTTACTTTCTATATTAAAAACACTGGCAACGAAAAGTGGATCGAGATCATATTTATTTGATGTTTTATAAATAGCATCTGCAATTATAGGGGCATCTTGCGGATTATATTGTGAAATATAATCCGTAAGTGTCATAGCGCTTATTTTAAATTGCGAAAAACAAATAGAAAATAATATTAAAAAATATTTTATACTGTTTTTAAATGACATAGGAACCTCATTTCATTATTTCTTCAATTTGCTTTTCCGCTTCAGCTTCGGATAAAGCGGCAGAAATATCGATGCGTAAAGCTTCTTCCATTTGGATTTCAATTGAACGATCTTTGTTTGCTGCAAAATACTTCAGTTTGGGTGGCCAGACATTGAAAATTCTTTCTAACGTTTGCCCTAAAACATATAAATCTTGATATTCTGGACTCCCAGGATTTTTCTGAAGGTCTTCCATTTTGTTTTCTACAGTCATTTTTAATTGACTGATTTCATTGATTATATTATTCAAGATAGTATATTCTTCTTTGAATGGGGACGTTTCCATTTGTCTGCAAACATCTTCTTGTGTAAGTGGACTGTAAGTTAAATCCCATTTTATTTTCATAGCTTCAAGAATTTTTTGTGTAGTTTCTGTAGCTATTTTTACATCGAAGAAATTCTGCATTTCTTTTTCCATACGTTCTATATTATGGTAATTATTTTTTGTTATTTCAGTAAAGTTGGCAATATTGCTTTGTTGTAAATTCACCGCAGTTTTGAGATCCAACATATCATCAGATAAAGAATTTACTTTTTTCGCAATGGCAGTCATTAAATTTGTAAGATAAGCTAAGGATAATTTATCGTGGGGAGCAGGAGCAGACTGTTTATCGAGAGAATAATCTTTATGTGTATTTTCAGATCTTTTTTGATTTGCTAATCTCATTTTTTCTTCTTCAGGGATCGTAGGATCATCAAATTCATCAACATCTGTTGCTCTCGTTGTTTCTGTTTCAGGTCTTTTAAAATTCTGGGTGAATAGCATAATGCCTCCTTTTAGGTTAAGAATATTGACATACTCCCCACGGCTAAAGCCGGGGGATTCTTGGATGCAGACGGCATTTGCCCGCGATAGCGCAGGTCTTACGATGCCTCTCCAAAGAAGGTTGATGCCCCAACCTTCAAGATGTTCTTTGCGGCGTTTCTGTCCCGATCATGAATGGCTCCGCAATGCGGGCATATCCACTCTCGTACACGCAAATCTTTCGTTTCCGGATTCCGGCTGCCGCAGATATGGCATATCTGCGAGCTTGCATAATACCGATCAATCGTTTGAATCGTCGTTCCTGTTTTGCTTGCCTGATGCTTTAGGATTTCCACAAACGCTGCAAATCCATAGTCGGAGATTTTTCGTCCCCACCGTTTTTGCATTCCCTTCAAATTCAAGTCCTCAATGCACACAAGCGCGTATTCTCCGCAGATCGTATTTGCCAGCTTGAAATGAAAGTCTTTTCGTTGATTGGCTGTTTTCTTATGGAGACGAGCGAGCACAAGCCGTGCCATCTTTCGATGATTCGACCCGTTCTGTTTCTGCGAAAGTGCTTTCCCTGCCTTGCGTATCGCTGCTGCATTCGCCTTAAAAAACAACGGGGCTTTTCTATCGTTCCCATCCGACGCTGTGAGAAACCGCTTAAGGCCGAAGTCATAGCCGACGCTTTTACCCGTTCTTGCCAAAACTGCATTTTCTGTCGTCTCACAGACGAAATAAAGATAGATGTCCCCAAGCGCATCCCGTTTGATGGTGACAGTCTTGACCGTCCCCTCAATGGCACGGCTTTTAAAATAGCGGTACTTTTGCGTACCGATTTGAACGGCATTTCCTTCCAGGAGCTTCCATCCTGCCTGCTTCAACGTATAGGATTTATACTTTCTCACCTTCTTGAACGAGGGCGGCGCTGTGCGCACCTTTTGTTTCAGATTTCGGAAAAAGAGTTTGTAGGCACGATCGATCCGCTGTGTGATATCCTGCACTGCCTGTGAACCGATTTCTTTCAGACAGGAGAACCGGGGAAGCTTTTTAAGCTTCGTGAGATGCTTTTGCAGGACATAGACGTTCAGCGATTTGTGATACAGACGATAATACCGTTTGTGCAGGGCAATACAGTGATTATAAATGAGACCTGCCGCATTGATTTGCCGGTGGAGCTTTCGGTTTCTCTTTGCCTTGTACAGCTTAAAGCAGAAGGTCTTCATTTTCTCACTTCCTTTGCGATGTTTTCTGATTCTCGATGTATTGCTTTACAATGCTCAGCGGCGCACCGCCAACCGTAGCGCAAAAATAGCTGTTTGTCCAAAGGGTGGGGAGCTTTGTCTTTAGCCAAGAAAATTCCTGCCTTAGCATACGTGACGTTTTCCCTTTGATGGTCTTTATGGCTTTATGGATCCCAAACTGCGGGTGTACTTCAAGCAGAAGATGTACATGATCCGGCATGATTTCCATTTCGCTACCTTATTTACTCTATAAAATTATCGTTCCAATGCAGCCTTTTTAGGCTTTGATGTTGTTTTAGTATTTTCTGTAGGTCGCCTAGTTTTAGAAATCTTTGTCCGGACAGCTGTTCTTGCTGTTTTACCGGCTTTTGCTTTTAAGCTTGTAATTACTCTTTTTTCTGCCTTAGCAAGTTCATTTGATTTCATTTTTTCAACAATATCAATGGAATCACGTTCTTTGCCGTTGGCAAAACAATTAATAATCTGTTTGTGGTTTAGATTTTCACTTTGAATACGCCGTATATCCGCTTTAAAAGCAACTTCAATTCCTTTATCACTCTTAAATTCCATATATCCATTCAGGAATTTTTTGGGATCTGACTCAAGGCCTTCATTTTTCCTGGCATCGGAAATTTTATCACAAAGACTTTTGGAAATAATAACCGTATTTTCAGCATAATTGGTCATATTCAAAATTTGAGTTTCCAGCGTTTTCATGGCTTTGTCCTGGGCTTTTGAAATAACCATCTGTGTATTAACATCTCTCATCTCTTTAGACTTAGAAATAATATCTTCCTTTTTGGGTATGTCGATTTTTTTATACTGGTAATAATCAGTAAATTTTAAGGACTTGCCGGTTCTATTTGGATCATGCTTGTTTTCCATTGATTGAATTTCTTCTTTGCTTTTCCGCTGCCTTGTTAAAAACATGACCTTGTTTTTAACATAATTTTTAGCTAAAACAGCCGCATTAATATCATGGGACAATTTTTCCGGATTTTTTTTATAAGTTTCGGAAATGGTTGTTAAATAAGGTTTCATTGCAGGTGTTTCAAGGAATTTCCTGAATTGTACAGGGTTTCCGATTTCACGATTTAGAAGAGCTGTAGCCAATCCTTTTCTAAACTCTGAGCGGGCAGCTATTTCTTCGATGCTGTTTTCTCGTTTTTCGCTTTTTCCTTTTTCATCACGAAAATATTCTTGCCGAAGATTTTCCGTGTTGTTATTCATATCCATTGTATTTTTTACTGCATATCCGGTAACGGCTTCAAAAAATTGATCAATCGTTTTGTAATCGGCTCTTTCAGGCATAGGTTCGGGTTTATTGGTTCCTTTTTTTTCTGCTGCTTTAACTCCATTCTCATAAGCGTCTTTAATACGAGAAATAAGGTTCATGTTGAGTTTTAAGCGTTCGGAGTCTGTATACTGAAGATTCAATTTTTGTTCCGGTAAACCGGTGATGTCTTTTCCGTTAAAATAATGAACGGTTCGTCCCTTCAGAATTACATCATTATTGCCTTTTGTTTGTTCAAGCGAATAATTGACCGTGGGAATACCCTTAGCGTCCTTTGAGATATGCATACCGGCTTTTTGTGCTTGAGAAAACGTTACAAAACGTTGATCCGTCAGATCTTTGCCTTGGGCGAGAATTTCAATAACCTTTTTGTCATGGATTTCCTTTTGGGTAGTCGGATTATACAAAACACCTTTCAAATTCTCCAGATTTTCAGTGAATTGGCCCGGACCGTTTTCCAATTCATTAATGATAGAGTTAAATACATTGTTTTTTGTGCTTTTTGCACTTTCCGTTAAATCGTATTTTGTAGCCATAAAATAGCCTTTCTCCCGGTCACATTTTGCCGGGGAATAATGAATGGATGATATTGTGAATATCGGAATTTTTTAAGAAATAAGACATATATCCCTGTTCTACCCGTGTTAAAAACAGGGGATAGAGTACTTATTACTCTATGTCGTCCGATTCGGCATTAAGCAAAGAATCCGGATAAAGTTCTTCAGGCATATCTTCGGAAAGAGAAATACCTTCCGATTCGCAGATTGTATTGACTTCCTTTTTCTGCTCATCAGATAAATCTTCATAAGCAAGAATTTTTACATGATCGAAGTCAATCAAAAGATCTTTATCTTCCATGATGCACCTCCTTTCAAAAGGATTTATATATAAACAGGCATAGCCTGGAGTTGGAACTTATTTCTTAGATTTTAAAAACTCCTCTTCTTTCATGATTTTTTTACAACCGTTGGTATATTCGCTACATCCGTAAAAATCACCATATTTACCACGCTTTTTAAGCATAAAGCCTTTTTTGCAATTCGGACATTTTACGATTTTCGGTTTTCCTTTAATAGACGGGAAGCTGATTTTGCAGGAATCGTTATTGCAAATATACTTTTCATCGAATGTGCCGGTGTCTTTGTTTTTAAAACGTTTAAAAAAAAGATATCCGGTATGGCATTTGGGGCAGGGGAAGTCTTTATTAATGATTTTAATATTACTCTCAACAATTCCCGTGACAAATTTAATGGTTTTGTCTATTAATTCTTGCTCTGTCTTTTTTCCTTCTTCAAGTTCTTTCAGTTCCAGCTCCATTTCAGCAGTATAATCTGCTTCCGTAAGGATTTTTGGTAAAAATTCAACAAGCTGTTTTCCTTTTTCTGTGGGATAAAGTGATTTTCCTTTTTTTAAAACATGTTTATCTACTTTGATAATCGTCTCTATAATATTTGCCCTCGTTGCCGGTGTGCCGATTCCTTTTATCTCGGCAAGTGTTTCATTTAATTCTTCATTCTCACTTTTTATATTTGCCATAGCGGCGATCAGGGTACCTTCCGTATATCGCTTTGGCGGCTGTGTCCGTTCCTCTTTTTTCTCCACCTTGGATACGTTTAGCCTTTCCCCGGGGGATAACTTTCCGGAAATAGAAGGAGTTTCTTTATCTTTTTCTGTTCTTTCCGGGTAATAAATGGTATATCCGGGGTCAATTATGTTTTTACAGATAAATTTGAATGGATAACCTTCAATTCTTCCGATAACCTCTGTTTTTTCATAAGTGTAAGGATTCATGAAAATCCCGGCATATTTTTTCGCAATCAGAAGATAAATTTTCTTTTCATCTTCTGATAAGCTGCTTAAAACAGGAACAACCTTTGTCGGAATAATCGCATGATGTGCAGTAATTTTTTTATCATTAAAGACGGGAGAATTATTCAAATTCGGGTTATTTTTAGCAATACAGGGGATTAGACCTAATTCAACAGCCAATTTTTCATTCATTAAAGAGGCAATTTCCAAGGCATCCTTTCTTTGGCTTTCCGGTAAGAATTGGCAATCACTGCGGGGGTAGGTTGTATATTTCAGTTCATATAAATGTTGCAAAATTTCCAGCGTTTTATTTGCGGAAAGTCCATAAGTTTTATCCGCATCGATCTGTAATGTGTTTAGAGAATACAGAACATTTACCTTTTCTTTTTTTGTTTCCACTTTCACATTATTGACAACAAATTGCTTCCCGGAGCAATTATTGACAATTTTGCTTGCATCAAGATCCAGTTTAATTTTTTCTGTTGATTCATAACCTGCTTTAAAATCTTTTCCGTTCACACTGACATACGCAAAGATGTTGAAATATGTTTCCGGTTTAAAATTTTCAATTTCCTTCTCCCGCTTTACGATTAAAGCAACGGTAGGGGCTTTTACACGTCCTACGGCCACCGTTCCTTCAATTCCGCCGTTATGCGCAGAATTGGTGAAATACCGGGTTAAATTTATCCCGATTAACCAATCTATGTTCTGTCTTGTCCGCCCAGCATAATATAATCCTTTAAATTTATCATTATTTTCCATTGACTCTAAAGCATTTTGAATAGATTCATCATCTAATGCATTCAAGAATAACCTTTTATTTATTTTTTCTTCTGTTTTTCCATCTGTGATTTCGTCACAGAGATTTTGGCCTTCTCTATCTACGTCCGCCGCATTTATGACAATGACGGCGTCTTCCAGCAATTTACAAATATGTTCATACTGCTGTTTTTTATCTTTAAACGGCTTTCGCATAAATTTTTTCGGCACCAACGGCAGGGGGGTATTCCACCAAGATTTCCAATTTTCTGTATAATCACCAGGTTCATATTCCATCAAAAGGTGTCCAATTGCCCAAGTAATGACAATATCCTTTTTTATACTGATAAAATGCCCATTTTCCTTTGTAAATTTATTGCCGTGCCTAGAAAAGAAATCTGCTAAAGCAGCTGCTACGGCTGGTTTTTCGGCGATATATAACTGTTCCATAAAATCACGTCCTATCTAAATACAAATTAACGTTCAAAATCATCTTCATGTTTATAGATCCGAATGTTGGCACGACCATGAATGCTTGAATTTTTAATTTTTCCTATTCCTTGAAGCCGTTTCAACATTGATGGTAAGCGTACCGTTTTTAGAGACTTAAACGGATTCGGAGTATGTAAGGTAGAATGACGATTCTTGTGATTCAGCACAACACTTTCACTGTGGAAAAGAAGTTTTTCTAATTCTTTAGCATTCTTTTCTACGAAAATTCTCGTATTGGGAGACAAATGTCTACGCTGGGCATCTTTTTGAATAAATTTAAACTCTTTCCGTAAATCCTTGATTTTATCAGCGTATTCAAGCAGTGCTTTTTCTTTTCTTAACATCACCTCTTTCAGAATTTCCGGCGTTTTCTGTTCGGAAATAATCTTAGATCTTTTTGAAGCTAGTTCTTTGATCTTCAGATCAATTTCTTTCATGGTTCCGGCAGAATAATCTTCATTTTTCTTTAATTTTTCATAATAGTAAAGCAACGATTCCACTTTTTGCAGATTATTATTTGTTTTTTCATTAATAATCTGTTTTAAGTAAAATTCCTCCCTTCTTGGAATTTCTGCCATAACTTTATCTTTAAAAGCAATCACTCTGAGAGTTACAGTGTCATTTAAGAGTTTTTGCTTAGATAACTGGTATTTTGCATATGAAAGAGCCTTTTTACAGGACTGTTTCAGTTCTGAAGAAATATTCCTTCGTTGAGCATCTTTTAAAATCTGTTGTTCCATCTTTTTAGCAAGACGTCTGTTTTCTTTCCATTTTTTTCGGGTAAATTGGCTTAACTTACGAGCCTTAAGTAACAATTCCGGCGTGCGGTACTGCTTGCGAATAAACTCCATTTTCTCTTTAAGAGTTTCGATTTTTTTATCATAAATTATAGGATCCTTACCTTGCTTGATAGTATATTTTCTGAAGCTTTCCTGACTCCTAAGCTGCTCTTTAAGTTTAGATAGCTGCATACCGCTTTCATTGTCAATCAACTTTTCAACTAAAGCTTTTTCCGTTTGCGGGATAATTTTTTGATATTCTTTATAGAAATTCTTTTGTCTGTTTTTAACAGTTTCTTCAATCCACTTCAAACGGCTTTCTTCAAACCGGGAACCGGAGCGGCGCAAACGGATAGCATCAATCTTTTCATCTGCATTTTTTAATATTTTTTTCAGCCGATCAGCAATCTCCGGATGTAAATATTTTCGTTTTAGATCCTTTTCCAGCCGTTTTTTAAGAGAAATTAATTCATTCACTCGCAGCAGTCGATCTTTGCGAGCTTCACGCAAAATCTTCTTTGCCATATTTTCACATTCAGGCATTTTTTCTTTTACAAGTTGATTGATTAAATGCTCAATTTCTTTGACTCTTTCTCTAATTGCATAGACTTTTCGGTAATCATAAGAAGAAATTGCTTCTTTCTCCTGGAGAAGATCATATTGTTCATTTTTCAGTTTGTGTAAAGAACCATCGGTCATTTTATCTATGACTTCTGATAGAGCATGCTCCCAATTCTTGTCTTGTTCATCTCGCAGTAGATGTTCAAAGGATTCAGCTTTCTTTAAAATAGCATCATTTAATAAATCCTCATACATAGAATCGGAAGGCCGTTCTTTTTCCGATACATTATAGCGATTTAGCCGCTTAAGACTTTGTAAATATTCCTGAATAGCAGCAGAATGTTTTTCTTTAAAAGCTTTATCAATTCCGGTAGCCTCAAGACGAGATTCATAACTTGTAGAAACTTCTGTCAATTCAAAAATTTCCTTCTGGACAGATTCATATTCATTATGAATTCGTTCTTTTTCTTCAGAACTTACATTTTTAGCAATTAAAACATTGATTTTTTCCTCAATTTCTTTAATTTGCTGATCAATAAGATCTGGATCTTTTCCTTCTCGAAGATAATATTTCTTCAAACTTTTCCGACTATCCAATTTTCTTAAAAGTTGTCTACATTCTCCATTGGAAATTTTATCTGCATGGTTAAAAAGAAGGGTATTTTCCTTCTTCTTTTTTAGTTCATTAATTCGCTGTTCCATCTCCTGAATGGAATAAACAGCTATCGCACATTCCTTGATTTTTTCAGCAATAGATGCTTCCATTAAACCTTTTATCTGTTTTTTGTAAATGATGTCATTTAAAGCAGCTTCATATTTTTTTGTGAGATAGTAATTTCCTCTTCCGGAAGAGTTTTCTTTTAATTTTTCCTTTTCTTTTTCCAGTTGTTCCAGCTCCATTTCATTAAGAATATTGGAAATACCGGAGCGGGTAGGGGAGAACTTTTTCAGCATTTTCAGCTCGTTGATTTTGTTTTCAATAGCATGTAATTTATCAATTTCATTTGGTTCCAGTAAACTGGATTTTACTTCATTTAAAGACTCTTCTTTGATTTCTTTTTCAAATTCTTGAATAATTCGTTCTCTAACTTCCGGATCATGAACGTCATCAAGATCTTTTACATTTCTCCAGCCCATTTTGATTTTTTCCTGGATAATTTTTTGATTTTTTTTGAATTTAGCCGCAGATAATCTGAATGGTTTAGGTCTATTTAAACTTTCTGCTGTCAAGATATCACCTTCAGAAAGAGCTTCTTTTCGTTCTGCTTTTAAAGACTTTTCTGTAACCTTTTTGTCTATTCCATGTTTTTTATAAAAGGCGTTGATTCTATCAGCAAGATTTTTTCTTGTTTGACGATATACTCTTGGATTTTTAGCGCTATAGTCTCTTGTCCGATAAGCACCGCCATATTCTTTTCCCGTTTTACTAACACCATGCATTTTATAGTAGTTTTCTTTGTCCAAATTAGCAGAACGTTCATTATTTACTCGGTCGGCAAAAATTAAATGGACGTGGGGATTTTCCTTTTCATGAACTGTTGAAGTTTTTTTATGAATAGCAAAGGTGTAGGGGAGATCTTTAAAATTTTCTTCTAAATACTCTTTGGTAAAATCAATCATTTCCTTATCTGTCATTTCATTCGGCAACGCGAAGCGGTATTTCCGAACGGAACAATTTTTTTCACCCCTTTTGCCTTCTTTAAAATCTGCATTCACTTGGTCTTCTTGAGCTTTTGTGGTTTCCCAATAGTCTTTTCCAGTTTTTGCCCATTTCGGCAAGTTCCCGCTTTCAGAATAGAGTAAATCTTTCATTTTCTTGTAGTTTTCTTCCCTGCTTATGTAATTGAAATGTTTCACCATAGCAGGGGAATGTAATCTTGCAATATTTGCTGAAAAAAAGCTCATTATACTTTCCTTTATTGTGTTTATCCTGTTTGCGGTACGCAAACGATGTCTTTTAAAGCCGGTACGGCGAAAGCTCCATGCAATGGGGGGCCCGCTGCACGGAACATGCGTTCCGTGCGTCAGTGGGCACTTCCTATTTTTTATATACTTTCTTCTTTTTCCCTATCTTCTCTTTTCCCTGGTATTTTCTAATTTTTTTGCCCATTTGAAATAGTTTATAAATAGTTTATATATATTAATATTATTACTTACTTCCTATTTTTTATATACTTTCTTCTTTTTCCCTATCTTCTCTTTTCCCTGTGTTTATCGTATACTTTTGACAGAAAGAAATTTTAATCCTTGCAAAATAAAAATTAAAATTTCTAAACTGATGTTATCACCATTGTTTTTATTTGTCAAAGTATCAAAAAAGGAAGGGAGTGCCTTATGTCAAAAGAATCAAAAATCAGCTATGCCGGAGGTGACGATGAAGGGATAAAAACTTATGCCGGAGTTTTTTCTATGAAAGATCGGCAAATAGTTAAATGGCAAAGAGTTGCTTATCTTGCCATCGCATCCACTTTGGTTTCTGTCCTCTGTGTCACTTATATCGGGACAAAAAGCACATTTATTCCTTATGTTATCCATGTTGATGAGAAAACGGGGTATGTTCAAAGTCTTGGGGCTTTGACAGAAAAAAATGCAAAAATAACTGATGCTGAAGTCAATTACTTTTTATCAAGATTTGTTGAAGGAATGAGAAATATCCCAACGGATTCTGCCGTTTTACAAACGAATGTAAATAGAGCAGTGAAATTTCTGACTCCTGAAGCGGCAAATAAATATAAAAATTTGTATTTAAATTCTTTTACTGGTGAAATCGGAACCGTAGTCTCCCGTGTCACAGTTCTTTCTTGTCTTCCTGTGGCGGGACAGAAAAACGTTTATAGCGTTCGATGGAAAGAAACGAAAACGGCCGGAACCGGATCCGTTTCTCATGACTATTATTATTCAGGTAATTTCTCTATAAAGAGTAAACCTATCTATGACAAAGAAGAATTGGCATTAAATCCAATCGGCTTATTTATTACCGATTTCTCTATTTCAGAAGAAAAGGAGACAAAGTAATGAATACGAAAAAGATTGTATTAAGTTTAGCTATTTCTTCTTTTTTATCATGTGGCTCGGTAATAGCAAATGATTATTCCGGAACCGGATTAATTAATGAGCCGATAGCTGTTCAAGGAACAGCTACTATATATGAATTTAACCCGGTAAATCAATTTGTTGTCAATACCCGTTTAGGGTACGTGACGGACATTGAACTTAGACCAGGCGAAGAAGTCCAAAAGATTGCAGCGGGGAACACCCTGCAATGGTCTGTTGAAAAGGATACAGTAGCTGATGTTACTCATGTTTACATTAAACCTTTATCCGATTCTTCAACAAACGTAATCATTAACACATCACAAAGAAGTTACAGATTGATTGTTACTTCTTTGAATGGCTGGATGAATTACATCATTAAATGGAATTACCCGAAAGAAGAGGAAGCAGAAAGAAGAGCCGCTATTCTGAAACAAACTAAAGAGTTCCAAGAAAGAATGGAGCTTTCTGTCAAGGCCGCTGAAAAAGCGAAGGCTTTAAACAAACAATATAAAGTAAAGAAAAATAAGAATGTAGTTTCTAAATACATTCCGCTTGCTGTCTTTGATGACGGTAGAAAAACGTACATAGAAATTGCTCCAGGTAACACACAAAACATGCCTGTGGTCTTCTATTTTGATGAGTTTGATAAGTCCAAGTTACAGATGGTCAATTATCGTTTAAAAGGAAATTTCATGGAAATCGACAGAGTAATGGATCATATTAAATTAGTTTTTTCTCAGAAATCTTACATGATTTTTGAGAGGACAAATGAAGACAATAAAATTCCTTCAATAAAAGAGATTCCTTTGAACAAAACTTCTGTACAAGAATTAGCGACACAAAGTGTAAATGCAGGTGCAAAACAGAAAAAAGATGTAGATCTGCATGAACAGGCTCCTATTTCATTGAAAGAAAAGATGAAAGCAATAATGGAAAAGAAACAGCTTGAATTGCTCAAAGCGTCTAACTCTCAAAACGAGGATCCGTTAAATCGGATAGCAGATATTCTGGAATCCGATTCAGATGTAGAAACAACGCCAGGGGGTGACACAAAATGAATTTCATGAACAGATTTAAAAAGCCTGTAGACGATGTAGAAAATAATGTTCCTGAAGAAGAATACATTGATCTTAATGTTAAACCGGAACCGGCAAAAAGGATTAACAAATTGGTTGTTTATGGCGTTGGTCTTTTTGCAATTATCGCTATCGGGATTGCATTATATCCAGGAAGTGATAACGCAAAGAATAAACCCAAACAAGAAGTCTCTTCTACGAATGAAATCTTTACGGAAAATAAATTAAAAGAAGCAGAAAATAAAAATAAAACCTTAAATAATAAAGCGGCGAAAAACGGATCATCCAGTCATTCCGAAGATCCATATAACGACAAAATTCCGCCAGGATTTGAAAAAGACGAACGAGGAAATTTAAGAAAAATTTCTTCTGAAAGACAAACTGCACAAACTGCAGTTTCACAGTCTGCTCCTGCTCCTATTACCCCATATGAAAAGTATGTTGATGAATCTAAAAAGGCTTATTACAAGCGGCAGCTTGACGAAGAGCAGAACAATTACAAAGAAGAAAAGCAAGCACAGAAAAGTGACATTTTCTTTAATTTAGATGGTCATAAAAAACAAGCCGTCCGGTCAAAAGAATATTCTTCTCCCGAAACAGCTGCTAATCGTTATTACAATGACGGTGTTTTTCCTGATAAAAACGTTGACCATTTTGATGATGATTACATTCAAGTTATTGGACGAAAGGGGGAGTAGGTATGTTTAAAAAAGTTATTTTAGCAAGTCTCGTTGTTTTATCTCCTTTTGCTTATACAACAGCCGCATATTCTTCCGGGAAAACGTATAACGAGCTTGTTAATTCTTCAGAAGTGCTACAAGCAGGAACAGTGATTCCGTCAACACTTTTAACTCCTGTCATCTCCGACAACATGACAACAACAATTATTGCCGTTGTCCGGCAGGATATCTTTGATTCAGTCACCGGAGAAAATTTATTAATTCCGGCCGGCTCAAAATTAATCGGAGATCCGATGACAATGAACGGCAGGCGCATTGATATTTCTTTTAATCGGATTATTTTCCCCAATGGGCATTCTATCGATTTGCCGGATTATAGGGCAATTGATGGTATCGGCTATTCCGGACTGAAAGATAAATTTACCAGGCACACTTGGCTTAAGACAAGAAGCATCCTCACTGGTGCCATTGTAGCCGGGCTTGCAGACGGACTGACATTTAATAAATCTGATAGGTCTGACAAGAACGATTCAGAAAGTGCCGGAACAGAAGCTAAAAAAGCTGCTATTGCTGAAATAATGAACGGCATCAATGATATGGTTCGTGAATCAAATCAGGAATTAAAACCTACCGGAACGGTTCGGGAAGGATATCAATTTAATGTAATCCTAAATACAGATATCCGGATCCGTCCGTATGCTTACTAATTAATTGAACAGAAAGCCTCGACTTCATGCCGGGGCGCAATATCCCCAGCTTTAGCTGTAGGGAGTATTTTAATAACCATTGAGGGGGTTATGAACTTATACGGATCAAAAGCCCGCAAACGCCAAATTTTACGAAGATTTAAGTGCGAATATTGCGGAAAGATTGTAAACATCACCAAACCTTTGGACAAAAGGGAACATTTTTGTTCCTACACTTGCTCCGTTTTGTATAAAAAAGAACATGCTAAAAAAATTTAAAAAAGGGACTTCCTGATGAAAAATGCAATTATATATTTTTTTACATTTCTTCTCATCAATTATATTTCCTGCTATTACGCTTTTGCGAATATAGCTAAGAAAATAGGCTTTCAGCTTTCTGCTGAAGCCTACATTCCGTATTACTTTATCATTTTATATTACCGTTTTCATGAAGCAGCTCCCTCTATTTTTAAAGGGGCTATGGGTATCTGCTATGTTGGTTTGATTCTCTCTGTTCTTATTATCCTCGGCATGAAATGGATACTTGATGGATCCGAAACCCTGACATCAAGAGGAACAGCTGCATGGGCTACCGTTTCAGAAATAAGAAAGAAGAAACTGCTCTCTAAAACAGATAATACGAATGATGGCGTGATTGTCGGTGCCTGGGATTTCGGAATGCATTACGAAAAACGCCTGAAAATTGCTGAATTTCTTTCAAACTTGACGTTAAAGAAGATAAACAAATGGTTTTTCATGCGGTTAATTCCCGGACATCGGGAATATATTGTAGATAATGAAAAAACGCATATTCTTATGTGTGCTCCGTCCCGATCCGGCAAGGGCATCGGTGTTGTTATCCCAACCTGTCTAAATTGGCGGGAATCTATGGTTGTCGCTGATCCAAAGGGGGAAAATATCGATACTTGCGGCGCATATCTTGAAAAAGTTTTAGGCCACAAAGTTATTAAATTCGATCCGGCTGAAGCAGGAAACTTTTACCGCTGGAATCCTATCAATGAAATACGCTGGGGAACGCCCAACGAGGGACGGGACGTCTCCGGATTAGTTCATTCTCTGGTGGGAAGCGGCGAAGGCAGCGAAGCGCATTGGCTTGAAAATGCAAAAGATTTAATCATCGGGGCAATTACACATCTTAAATACAAAGATACCGTATATAATACGGTCCACGATTATCATCCTGGAGATTCTAAGTTTAAAGAGACATGTATGTATGATATTTACCAATTTTTGTCTGCCGGAATGACAGCAGACGATGATGAAGAAGATGCTGAAGATCCGACTGCTCCTACAGGATTTAGAAAAGTCTTAAAAGAAGAGCTTTTTGGAATCCCGGAAAGGCCCGACAAAGGAATTGCCGGGAAGCCCGGTATCCAACATTTCCCTGACAATGGCGCTGTATTTGAGGTGCCTAATCCTTACGGAACTTCAAAAGACGCTTTTATCAAAATCCGTGTAACGCCTGCTCAAGCAACCACCGTTACTCATTTTTCCATGGAAGCCATGAAAACGCCACATCTTCACCCGGTTGTTGTAACTAAATTTAATTCATTCATTGGAAAACCGGCGAACGAGGCAGGAAGTGTTTTATCTACAGCAATTACCGCTTTGATGATTTTCGCTGAAAAAACGATTATAGATAATACAATCACGAGCGATTTCTATTTAAGAGACATCAGAAACTCCGATGTTCCGGTAGATCTATTTCTCGTAACACCACCATCGGATCTAGCTCGTGTCGGGAAATTATTTCGTTTAATTATTGAGTTCATGGTTATCCGTTCTACAGAAAAACTGGCCGGGGATAAATACCGTTGCCTATTTTTGATCGATGAATTTCCGGCTTTCGGAAAAATGGAAAATCTTGTCCGTGAATTAGGGTACATTGCCGGGTACGGTCTGAAGACTTTAATTATAATTCAGGGCTTAGAACAAATTGACAATATCTATAAATCGCAGGAACTTTTGACAAACTGTCAGACGCAAGTCTTTTTCGGGCCTAATGACAATAAAACAAGAGAGTACGTATCTAAAACACTCGGAAAAAAGACAATTCGCTTAAAACAACGCTCACAGGCAGCAGGATTTTTTTCAAAGCGAAATTATACATATCTGGAACAGGAGCGAGCGTTACTGCTGCCTGATGAAACCTCAAGTTTTTTATGGGATAAATCCGCCATGTTGATCGAAGGTTTACGGATCTTGTCCCCTAAAAATAAATTCTTCCTGATGAAGGACATGACCGATAAAATTGACAAAGGCCATGCTTTGGATCCCCGGCATGAAGTCGGATTGCGCCCTAAAGAAAGGTGGTGAAAATATGGCAAAAAAAATGGATTTTCTTGGCAAATTAAAAGCGTTGGAAAAGGATTTTGAAAATGTTCAGAAAATGCGTGAAGAAGCCTCAAGATTAGCAAAAAAGGCAACAGAAGAAGAGCAAAAGCTAAGTTATCGACAGTATAAAGCATTGAGTCTTGAGCTGGTAGCCAATGATATTGATCCTTCAGATCTTCAATTTATAGTTGATGCCTGCGTTTACTACAAGAATCTGAACAAACAAGGACAGCCGTTATCGGCAGATGAAGAAAAATGATGGACAGTACCTTTGAGAGACACTTAGCCATGCTCCGGACAGCTCTAGGACAAGAAATCCAGCAGTTGATTGATGATGATTCTATCACCGAAGTTTACATCAATTCTGATTATATAGTTCGTGTAGATTCATCTTCCGGAAGGCGTAAAACGGATATTACATTATCTCCAGAAACGGTTAAGCGTATCTGTGAAATCGTGGCCGGTATGAATGATCAGATTATCAATGAAGATCATCCGATGCTTGGAGTAGAAATACAGCCACTCAAAATTCGTGTACAGATTGAATATCCTCCCTGTTCTCCACGGCCTACTTTTTTCTTTAGAAAAAAGCCACGCAAAATCTTCACGCTAGAGGATTATATAACACAAGGAACATTATCCCAGCATTATTACAATGCTATTTGCGATTGTATTAAACAATCAAGAAATGTGATTGTCTGCGGCGCTACCGGTTCCGGGAAAACAACCTTCTTAAATGCAATTCTGAAAAAACTTTCAGAATTAAACCCGGATCATCGATTATGCATATTAGAAGATTTGCCGGAATTACAATGCAGTTCCGATGACGTGCAGTATTTAACAACGTCCGGTAACAAAGTAACCTCTATTACTATGCAAGATTTGGTATTTGCATGCATGAGGCTTTCGCCAACAAGAATTATCATCGGCGAAGTAAGAGATTTATCCGCTTATGATGTTTTAAAGGCATGGAATACGGGGCATCCCGGTGGATTCTGTACAATCCATGCCGATGGCTGTGAAGATTGCCTTACCCGTCTTGAATTATTGATTAAAGAAGCTGTTTCATCTAATAATTCAACTTCAGATATTCAGCGGTTAATCGGTTCTACTATCGGAAATATTATTTCTATTCAAAAGAAAGCATGTGACGGAAAATCCTTCCGTTTGGTCGATGACATGATTTCGATTGAAGGGTTCGATTTACAGAAGAATTGTTATTTATTTTCAAAAGTTTAATTTAGAGAAAGAGGGAATCTTATTATGAAATTTATCTCATCCGGATGGGAAAAGTTTTCAAACCTTCGGTTATCACGGGTCTTCGCAACGGTTTTTACCGTTTGTTCAAGTTTTATTTCTATGCAACTTGCTGACGCCAGAAATTGGCCGTGGACAAATCTTTTATCTGAAATTCGAGATGAATTGACCGGCCCGCTTCCGACGACTCTTGGAATTTTAGGAATTGTCATCGCAGCCGTTGGTCTTTTTACAGGAAATGCCGGTGATGGTGTTCGTCGAATTCTTGTTATTATTTTGGCAATTTCGATGTGTATTTTCGCACCGACATTTGTCCAGATGATCGTAGACAGTGCCGGAGGCTAACCCTGACTATCAACCCATTTAGAGGTTGATAGAAAATAACATTTAATAATATTTTAATAATATTTTTTAATATTAAATGTTATAAAATATTGCTTTTTAATGGTAAGTGTTATTTTTTATCAGCCTCTTTTATTTTTTCTAGGAGAATCCCAATGCGTGCAAAAGTTTTTAAATCATTGACTAAGCCTGTTTTCTGGGGTGGTCTTCCCCGTGAATTATTCATTTTTCTTTTTATGTTTGGATTATTGTCCATTATGATTTTTCATAGTTTAAAAGCTCTTTTCCCGCTTTTCATTATTTACGCTTTTCTTGCCGGAATAGCAAAGATCGATCATCGCATCTTTTCTATTCTTCGGGAATCCTTCCGTTTTAAATCCCATTATTTCTAAGGCGGTGTCCGTATGAGTAAAAAATTACCTGTTTTTTCCGATGTTGTTACGTGGGATGCCCTCACGGACAACAATGTTGTTTTCAATAACAACGGCACGTTTCAAAAAACCTATCTTTTCCGCGGGAAAGACGGTTCCAACATGACAGAAGATATGGTTAATGCTTATTATGTCGGGTTGAATAATATCTTTCTCCGACTAAAAGCAAATTATTATATTTTTATTGAACAAGCAAAAAGAGAAACCGGTGATGTGATCCAAAGTCATTTTTCTGATTCTCTTTTAAGCGATTTTCAAAAAAACAGAGAGGAAAACCTGACCAAAAATAAGGTTTTTCAAAACGATTTCTATTTGACAATCTGTTACCGCTGGCCGTCAGAAGCGCTGCAGCGTGCCGCAAGGGTGATTGATAAATCAAATAAAGAAGTTCTTTCTGAAGCAAAGTCAGCAATTAAAGAATTTATCAATGTTTTTAATCCCATCCAGTCCGGACTGGATGAAATTTATAAGGATCAGCGTGAAACGAGCTTTCATTTTCATGAACTAGAACGGAAATTTCTTGACGAATGTGAATTGATCACCAAAGGATTAAGTGATTATTTCGTAGAAATTCATCCTTGTAATCAGGAAGAAACTTTAACTTATCTTCACGATTGTATTTCTGATCAACATGTGTCAGTTAAAGCAAACGTCCGATCAAATATAACAGAACGTTTAAAAGATTGTGTTTTTTTAGGCGGCCGTTACCCAAAACTTGGCGAAAAATATATCGGAATCGTCGGGATCAAAGACATGCCCGCAGACACCATGGATTTTTTCCTCAACCGTTTAAATTCTCTTTCCATAGAGTATCGGTTTTCAGTCCGTTATATCGCCTTGGACAAAGATCAGGCGGTAAATGAGCTGAAAAAGATTATAGCGCAGCATAGGCAGCGTGAAAAAACAATTTTAACCATTTTAATGGAGTCCCTTAGAAATATAGACTCCGGCAAAGTAGACAGAGACGCAGTATTAGACACAGAAGATGCCGAACAAGCATATGAGCTTTTATCACGAGACGAAATAGGATTCGGTTATTTATCTTTTGAAATCGTCATTTTAGATAAAGATTTCAAGCGACTGGAAGAAAATTTATCTGAAATCAGAACAATTGTTAATGACCTGGGATTCGTAGCCACCATTGAAAAAGATAATGCTACCGCTGCATGGCTTTCTACAATTCCGTCAAATTACGAAAATAATGTAAGGCGTTATCTGGTCAACTCTACTAATTTCTGTAACATAGCTCCTATGGGTGCTTATTGGGAAGGTCAAAAAAAAAATAAGCACTTTGAAGATTTAGCTAAAACAGTCCACCGGGACGGCCTTAATTTTGTGGTGGATCCGTTAATTCAGTGTATAACACCGGAACATTTACCATTTTTCTTAAATCTTCATATCGGCGATGTCGGGCATACACTTATTGTCGGACCGACAGGCAGCGGTAAATCGGTTCTTCTGAATGCAATTTCTGCCAATTTTAAAAAATATCCGAATTGCAAGGTTTTTGTTTTCGATAAATCCGCATCATCAAGAGTTCTTACGAAAGCAATAGGCGGCAATTTTTATAACCTGCTTGTAGATAATCAATCCATTTCTTTTCAACCTTTAGCCCATATCAACGATCCTGTAGAAAAAACTTGGGTTCTGGAATGGCTTGTAAATTACCTGGAAGCGTCCAATGTAAAAATTACACCGATTCATAGAAACACAATTCTTAACGCATTAAACAGCGTTTCTACCGCTCCGGAAAGTGAACGCACAATCACCGCTTTAATCACAATGCTGCAAGATGAAGAGATAAGAAATTCTTTAAGGGACTTGTCTTTAAAAGGGTCTTACGGCTCTCTCTTCGATTCCAACGTTGACCATTTTGGTACCGGAAACTGGCAAGTGTTTGAAATGGAAAAACTGATGGAAAATAACCGGATTGTCGCTCCCACATTAGATTATCTCTTTCACCGAATTGAAAGCCAGTTAGACGGTTCCCCTGCCCTGATGATTCTTGATGAATGCTGGCTTTTCCTCAGAAATGATGCTTTCCGTGCAAAAATTGTGGAATATTTAAAAGATCTTCGTAAAAAGAATTGCGCTGTAGTGATGGCCACACAAAATCTCTCTGATATGGACGAACAGCTGATTCCGATTGTAGATTCTAACTGTTTAACGAAAATATTCCTGCCAAATACTTCAATTAATGATATGACCTATAAAATGTATCAACGTTTTGACTTAAATGACACAGAAATAGAGATTTTAAGAAGCATGAAGCCCAAACGACAGTATTTTTATAAATCTGATTCCGGGACAAGAATTTTTGACCTGTCTCTTTCCCCTTTAGAGCTTGCGTTCCTCGGCGCAACATCGAAAGAAGATCAATTAAATGTTTCTAAATTAGAATCTCTTTCTCCGGCAGAATTTACTGAAAAGTGGAAGGCATTAAAAAATGTAGGAGGTATATCATGATTTCCAAAAAACAAAAGAAATTTCTGATTATCGGATTCACTATTTGCGCTTTACTCGGCAGCGGATATACGGCTTCGGCGGTCTACCCCGTCCACGATTCAAGAGTTTACGCTCAAATTGTTGCTCAAATTAAGAAAGTGACAGAACAGATTAATACAATTAAGCAGCAGATTGCTCTTCAAAAACAGCATTTATATGACCTGGGCTGGGGTAAAATTGGACCGATTATCAAAGATATTCAGCAGCATCGAGACGAATACGCAAAACTTCGGGGAAGTGTTTCCGGAATTTTGTCTGGCGCAAAAGACGTACAAAAATCTTTTAAAGAGACGTTCCGTGATTTTGATGATTTTAATGTCAAAACGGAAAGCTATTCATCCTTAAAAGCTAGGATGGAATACAACCGGCAGAAAATAAGTAAATTAGACCGGGAAACCGTTCTTTTGATTAATCACAAGCAAAAAGAACTTGACGCATCTCAAAAGAGAATTTTAAAGCTCACAGAAGAGCTGAAGACAGCGAAAGGTTCTAAAGACCTAGGTCAGATCCAAGCACTAATTGACGCTGAAACAGTTTATAGCCAGAATCTTTCTAACGACATTGATTCATTGAATACGAAACTTGCCGTTATCCGAAACGAAACAAATAAATTGGAACATGATGCAGCCGACAAAGCTAATGAATTATTAGCGAATGATTTTGGCTCCGCCGCAAAACAGATGCGTGAAATCGCTGATAAAGAATCCGGTGTAACTACACTGACCCCGAAATTTGACGCTCTCGTTGATGAAACGAAGTGGAAATAATAACTGTATTTTGAAATAATAACTGTAATTCCAGTATTTGTTTCAAGGAGGTTTTAAAATGAAAAATTTAAGAAAGTTAATTGCCCTATCTGCTTGTGGTCTGGCGCTTTTCGCTCTTTCCGGATGCGGAGCCTTAACGCCCAAAGATATGGAAGGCGCTTATCAAAATGATAAGATCACTTATTATCTCTATCACAAGGGAACAACTGAATTGCCTAATAAAGATAAATTAGAAGAATTTGACGTATATAAAACAACCCCGGAAAGTAATTATAAAGGGAAACAATATTATGATTCTGCCCCAAAAATTATCGTAGATAAAGAGCAGAATATCTGTGATATCGGTTTGATAGGGAATAAAATCATCCTTGGGAAAATCGAGAAAGATAAATTAACTCTGAATAAAGATGTTATGGGCTTTAGCGCGAGTCTATCCAAAGGAGAATATAAAAAGACGAATGAAAAATTACCTACTGATGAGGCATTAGAATATACAAGCAGCAAAGCAAAGCTAGAAAAAAGAAAAGATGAGCATCCGGAAGATTACAAACCCACAACCACCTTATCCTCAAAATTTGATTCCCTCGTCGATGAAACAAAATGGAGATAAATCATGACAGAAAGCGGCCTCACCCTTCTAAAAAACATCGGAGACAAGATTGAAACCAGTACTTATAATGGCATTCTCAATCTGCAGGATCCTTTATTCCTGCTTCTTATTACGCTTGCTATCATCGGAGTATGTTCGGAATTTGATATGTTCTTTAATTCAACCTGGAATTGGGGAAATATTTTTACAAAAATCATTCATATCGGTTTCCTGGCGTTTTTAATCAAAAACTGGGATAACTTGTTGAAAATTGTAAAAAATTCTGGGCAAACACTCGGTATGGCTGCCGGTGGTGTAGATGTGACTTTTACGCCGACGTACTTACTTGCATCAACTTGTAGCAAGGTATATTTAGCATTTGAAAATTTATGGAAAAATTTTCCCGGCGTCATGTCAGGAACAATTATGGTTCATATTCTGGCAACAATTGCCCTGTGCGTTGCATTGTTAGCACTTTTTCGGATTGCTTTCGTTATTTTCATGGCAAACGCAGAATTTCTTATTTTAGGGTCTTTATCAATGGTTTTGCTTCCGTTTGGAGTTACCCGGTGGACATCTTCCATCTGTGAAAAAACATGGGGCATTCTTCTCACTTGTGCTGTTAAGTTAATGGTCGCCGTCTTCATGGTGTGTCTGGTTGGTAATGAAATAGATGACGCATTCAATGTATCGAGCAGTATTACGAATGAAACCGTTTCCGGTTTTATTACTTCCGCCTGCTGTTTACTGTTTTTATCTTACCTAACAGCACAGGCTGTAGAATTTGCCGGTGCCATGACAACGGGCGCTGCTTTTGCAACTAACAGCATTGTCCATGCTTCGGCAAGCGCAACAAGAAGAACAGCATCAACCGGAATGGCAGCAGGCGGTTTCCTTTGGGGCTTAACTGGACTTTCTGAAACCTCAAAAATAAGAAAATCTCAACAGGCACAAGCAGAAACTATTCAGAAAATTGCGGAAAAAGTTGGTGTAAAGTTCGATAAACCCAATAAAAAAACTGGAAATTCTTCTTGGTGGAATAGGAAGTGATTATATGGAATTAAAAAAAGTTTTTACTGCTTTTTTCTTATTCCTTTTTTCTGCTCTTTTTGTCATGCCTTCCGTTTCCGCCGCCGGGCTCGCCGGGCCGGTTACTTCTCCTTACGGTTACCGTATACACCCAATAGACGGGCAAATGCACTGCCATAGTGGCATAGATATAGGACTGGAAACCGGAACTGCCGTTCCGTCCTGTTCCGATGGCGTTGTACTTTACGCTGTCGAAAGTTATAACAATGGTTACGGACATCTTATAGATATCGAAATGCCGGACGGGCATGTTGCAAGATATGCTCACCTTTCGGATATTTACGTTTCTGCCGGAGATCATGTAAGCCAAGGAGATATTATTGCTTCATCGGGGAGTACAGGACACTCGACAGGTCCTCATTTACACTTTGAAGTTGATGAAGTAGAAGATGGTCCGCATATGGATCCTACTCCTTACGCTTTAGCAGCCGGCTGGGAGTTAAACGGCGATCCAACAAGCAATATTATTGTTGAAGCCGGAAAATGGGCGCTCGGCAAAGTAACGCCTGCCATGGATATCAATTTTACAAAGTATTTTGCTCCGTCAGAAAAATTGGCGGAAATTGCAAAACAAATTATGGCATCCATTGTACTTTCCCTTGATTTTGCGGAAAAGAATTTATTCCCGTTACTTGTTATTTTGGCCATTATAGATTTTTCATGGTTAATGATTCCGGTAATTTTAGGGATGACAACGCTTGGTAATTTATCCGATGTCATCCTTAGATTGATCCGATATGGTTTTTTCTTTATGCTTTTTCTTTCCTGGAGGAAGATTGTCGCTACATTCTTCCTTCCTCTACTGGAAAATATTAGCAGCACTTATACCGGCCATGAATTGACTGAAACATCTTTCCTGCACTTCGATGAATTATTTATAAGTGTCAGTCATGTAATTAGTCCATTTCTGCACGTGGATTCCCGCTTCAATATCGCTGTCGCTTTATTTGTTGCACTGTTTGTCCTTATCATCCTGGCACTCACAATCATTGCAACGATTTATTTAATAGAAAAACTGATTCTTTTCTACATTTCCTGCGTTTTCGGTGTCTTAGGAATTCCACTGTTTTTCCTTCCTAAGATGAAACATTATGGAAAAAATATGCTATCCGGAATTTTGGCCAATATTTTTGATTTAATTATTACCGCTTTCCTATTTGTTTTCCTTTCCGATCAGTTAGCGGCTATGGAGCCGATAGACAAAGACAGCGTAGCTTCCTTAGTCTTATTCGCCGGCTGCTGGGGACTGTTAGTTTTCTTCATTCCTTCCTTCTCCAAACGTACCAGAGAAGCTTTTAATACTTTATGGAGTTGAAAATGAATATAAAAACGAAAAAATACCTTGTTATTCCGGTTATTCTGCTTTGTTTATCCGGAATAGTTGATGCCCGGTGGCATTTTCACGGTGGATCAGTAAAAGATATTCCTAATCGGATTAAACAGGCTGTAGAAACAGCAAAACAAAATGAAGTTCTTCTTCACATCAGACAGCTGTCTTCAGACTATAAAGATATAGTTGCCGTATGGGAACCATTTAAAGAGTCGGTTACATCTTTATATTCCCTTGTTTTTGGCAGTTCTCATGAAAACCCCGTATCAGAACTTCTCCGTACAGGAAAAGAAATAGAAGAAATTAAAGAAAAAATCAATGAACGGACGCAGCCCGATTTGACATATAAAAATGCCGGACAAATAAATGTAAAAGAAACAAGAGACAAAAATTGGGACAATTGGTTGAAAAAACACGAAGACGAATTTTTAATGACACTTTCCGTTTCTGACCGTACAGAAAAAACGAGTGAAGCACTTAATGATCATGTAGAAACTTTTCTTAATGACAATTCAGGAAATTCCTATGCTTTTGCACAAAAAAGAGCGCTCTTGAAGCTGGCGGCGGAACAGGCAAAAAGTAATAATACCCAACTCAAAGCGCAATCCATTATCAATACTATCGATGGTGATTTTATGGAAGAGAACTATCAGAATAACGCTGCGATGGCAAGTGCGGAACAGGATTTACGTACTCCCCTTTCAAACGATGAACTGCATCTTATAAATTCTAAAAAATATCGTATAAGGGAATTGCCGAGGTAAAAATGATAAAAAAAGATGATCTTTTGGTTTTATCACGAAAAGATGAGCTGGCACTCAAAAGCCCCTCAAATTTGGCGTTTATGCCCTATTTCTTCGTTCAGACTAATTTCCCCTATACGGAAGTCGAGGGACGTGAATTTGTGCGGAAAAATGGAAATTTAACGCTATCTTTGTATTCTCCGACAGGTCTTCCGTATGGATCTCTCCCTCGCCTTGTCATTGCTTTTATTGTTACGGAAGCAATCAGGAAGAAGACAAGAGAAGTTCATTTAGGAGAAACACTCTCTGAATTTTTAACTCGAATCGGGTTAGGAAGAACGGGCGGCAAAAACGGTACAATCACAAGACTGCGCAAGCAGCTTAACAGCCTGTTCACCTGCTTTATTTCCTGTACCTCCGATTGGAAGCATAAAGGCGGCGGGAATATAAAATCCATAGCCAATATGCTGATCGCCGATGAAGCTGATTTATGGTGGGATCCGCATACATTGTATGACGAATCCGGAGAATTTTGTTCTTATGTTATCCTTTCGGAATCTTTTTATAACGCTATCAATAAAGCTCCAATTCCTGTAGATTTCAACGCTGTTTTAAAGCTGAAACAATCCCCCATGGCCGTGGACATTTACTGCTGGGCAACCTACAGAATGTGCTACTGCCATTCCCGGACGTTCATTCCATGGGAAGACCTGGCTTTACAGTTTGGATCCATAGAATCCAATTTACGAAAATTTAAATTCCGCTTTAAAAAACATCTTGTATCTGTACAAAAAATTTACCCGGATTTCAAGTGTGATACGTCCGATCCGAAAGGACTGGTTATTTTCCCTTCCAAAACAAGCATAAAGAAAACAAAATAAACATAAGAAAACGCTCCGGAAAGGAGCTTTTTTCATGCTATAATATTTGCGTTGCTTTCTCCAAACTGGCGACAGGGAGGAGGTGTCTTTATGGAAATAATCATTTCCTTTTTACTTTCCATCTTGGCAGGTATCATTGCCACATGTATCTGCAAATGGCTGAATGGGAAGTAGAGAAGCAACCGGCCTTGCCTTAGTGCTGGCATTGTATGCATAGAAAAACCCACGGATGGCACTCCGTGGGTTTTTCGTGTCTTCATAGAATTAAATCATTTCCTTTTGCCTACACGTATTATATCACAAAAATCGCTTAGTGAAAATAACCCCCTATTATTTCTGCAAATGGTTAGACGCCGCTTTCAAGTATTTGTTAAGCAACTAGCCTCGCTCCAGCATTAGCGTAATAATGTTAAAATCCCCTTAGAGTCGTAACCTCTAAGGGGATTTGTGCTACTTTGCTTTTATTCGCATTCGTTCGCCTATATGCATTATATCATGTTTTACAACATTTTAAAATATTTTATAGGACCGGATTATTTTCCATCCAAAACAAGCATTTAAAAAGCCCAAGGACTGAACCTCCTGGACTTTTCGTTTTACTTCCACGATAATTCAAGATTGCGATTATTATTGACACAGTCCCTTAGATATAAATTAATCAAGGTTTGATACGGAATCCCTGTATTCATTGCCTTATCCTTAAAATAATGAATTACACTTTCATCAAGATTAATTGTAATTGGCTTCTTCAACGCTTTTACATATGGATTTTTTATAGCTTTATTGAAATTAAATTCTTTTTCCAAAAACTCGTCTTTCTCTTTCATTATCTTCCCCTGCTCCTTTCATAACCTGCTTTTTCCTTTGTTGTGGCTTTCCTTGATGAAATAATGCGAATAATTGATTCTTCACGAATACAATGTACTACAATAAGAATATTTCCTTCATCACTAAAACCAAGAATACGAAATCTGTCTTCATTTTCTGAATGATTTTCGTCATATTCTAATAGTGCTTGCTCATCATAAAATACAGTTTTAGCCTCTTCAAAAGATACGCCGTGTTTTTGCTGATTGATTCGATTTTTATTTTCATCCCATTCAAATGTCATTGTATTTCCAACCTTTTATATTTATATGATACATATTCCATAAATATATTTCAAGAGTAGAAAGTAAATAAGCAACCAGCCTTGCCTTAGTGCTGGCATTGTAAGCATAGAAACCCCCACGGATGGCACTCCGTGGGGGTTCGTGTTACATTGAACAATTATTCTTCGTTCGCCTAAATGCATTATATCATGAAACTATGATAGAACAAATAATTTTGTTATGACTAAACGTTCTGACTAATTTTTATCCATAATATTTAGCCATAGCTAATTTATAAAAAATATTTTAGCCATAAAACGGTCAAAAAAATATTTTTCTCGCATTTCATAAGAAAATCATATAAATACTGCTTTTTTCTTGCGCATAAACGGGAACGCTCTTGCGCATAAACGGGAACGGTCACACCTTATCGATCCAGACAGGGAGCTTCTTCCCGACACTCCCCCCTATAGTTTACCCTATAAATAAAGCCCTTTAATAAAAAAACAATGATGGTATTTAACACCTATAGGCATTAAATACTATTTAATACCACAGCTTTTTCCAAAACAAAGTATTTTTGCCTACTATCTCACAAACCATCATTATTTTTCTTTTTTGATAATTTAATTTTTAAATTCAAAAGGACAAGTATTGAAAGCAAAATCGATATAACTGATACAAAAAATGCTCCGATAAGTATCTTTTCTCATGCTATAATATTTCCGTTGCTTATCCCCAATCTGGCAACGGAAGGGGGGTGTCTTTGATGGAAATACTTAATTCCTTTTTACTTTCTATCTTGGCAAGTATAGTAGCCGCCTGTATTTGCAAATGGCTGAATGGGAAGTAGAGAAGCAACCGGCCTTGCCTTAGTGCTGGCATTGTAAGCATAGAAAAACCCACGGATGGCACTCCGTGGGTTTTTCGTGTCCTCGATGGACATCACTTAATTCCTCTTGCCTGTGTTTATTATATCATGAAACTATTTACAGAACAAATGGCTGGGGAGTTTCTGTTATACGAATTGTATTTTCAGCATTCGTCCCATTCCCGCAGCAAGCTGCTGTAAAGTTTGTATAGACGGATTTGCATTACCACTCTCTATTTTACTAATATCTATCTTCGTAATGCCTGTACGTATAGATAATTCTTTTTGCGTTAATCCTGAAGCTTTACGGGCATCAATAAAAGCCTGAATAATAGAAAACGTAGGTTCTAATCGATCATATTCTTTTTTTATTTCGGGGTTCTGCATTTGTTCTTCAAAAAATTTTTCGTAATTAGTCATTATTTTCACTCCTTGAAATCTGTTCAAAAAAGCTATATTAGTACTTTCTGATACGTCCTAAATCATTCTCTCTTTCTTCGTTATACTTTAAATTTCTTCTATGAATCATACAAGCTTTTTCATATTCTCGTAAATCCTGCTTAACTCTTTCATACTCTGCCTTATTCTTTATAACCGTCACAGATGATTGAATTTCTGCTTTTTTAACCTCTAATTCATCAGTTTGAGGGAAATTATTATAAATATCCTCAAGCTCATTATAGAGCGCTTTAAGTGCATTTTTCGTCATTTCATTATTTTCATTATTTTTAACTAAATCGATGTCTTTTTTCTGATTTTTTACTGCCAATTTGTATAAATTTTGTAAATCTCTATGTTTCAGACATTCTATATATTCCCGGTTATATTCTTTTTCTATAACGACGGGAGTTAACCCTTGCTGCAAACATGACCACACAATCAATGCCCTTCCCGTTCGTCCGTTTCCATCTCTAAACGGACGAATTTCCTCAAATTTAAGGTGTAATTCCATTAGAATAAAAACTTTACTATCTTTTTTAGAACTGGTTTTCATTCTATAATTCAATTCTTTAACCCATCGGTACAGTTCATTTATTTTTTCTTCAGGAATCTGATCCGGATCAATATCTTCTTCATGAAGCAGCATCCGATTAATTGTTAAAATGTCTTTAACGGTAATTTCCCCATCGCAATGAGAAATTATATACCTAAATACTTTTTTATGTCGGAGGATCTCTAAAACATCTTTTAAAGGCATTTTGCGAGGAATATATTTATCGATTAAAATACTTTTTACATCATCTTCACTTACAGAACATTCATTAATTCCAGTATTGTGAATAATAAAGTATATCGATAATTTTTCTAAATCATCACGATTCATATGATTCATATATTACCTCTCTATCGAAAATTTCTTATTTTTTTGGGTTACATAACTTCTTTTTTCATCATCTTTTTTTATCCCGTCAAAAACAGCTTTACGCTCTATCTCTTTTTTTTGGATTTGCTGTGCAAGCAGTGTCAGTCTTTTTATATCTTTTTGATTTAGAGCAGCCATATATTCACTACGTTGTTCTTTTTCTATAACAATAGGGGTCAATTCATGTTGCAAACATGACCATATAATTAACGCCCTTCCTGTCCGTCCATTTCCATCCGGAAATGGGTGAATCCTTTCAAAACGTAAATGCTGTTCCATAATAATTTCAATTTTATCCTGTTTTTTTTCTGCATGATTTAATCGCCAAGATAAATCATCAGTCCATTTTTTCAATTCTTCTGGAACCATAAAAGGCAGCGTTGTATCAAAATCTGCGCCGGCTATTATATTTTGTACAATTTTAAATTTTCCTCCCCGATCATCAATATTTTTCATAATGATCCGGTTAATATCCTGAATTCCGGAAATGGTAATATTTTCTTTCTGATGTTCCAAAAGATAAGGTAATAGATTTTTATAATTCAAAACCTCGTTGACTTCCCGAATATCTATTGGTCTGGGAATATAATTTTCAAGAATAATACTTTTGGTTTCACCTTGAGTTAAGCTGTTCCCCTCAATAGCTGTACTATGATGTGCCATTCTGACTAATAAATCTTCTAAATATTCTTTATCATTATCCATAAACATCTTCATCTTCCTTTCTTCCTAATCTTGAAAACAGCTCCTGTTGCTGTTTATAAAGAAAATCAAAGTTCTTCTTATTAGCATCTTTATACTTTGCTTTCTTTTCTTCCAGTGATTTTCTTGAATCCTCTACAAGCATTGTTTCTGTTTTTAAATCATCTAAGCTTGACCAAGAGTGTTTACAATCAGTTTGTTTATAATATTTATGTCCATAAAACTCCCCGTTTATCCCAGTTTTTTTTATTACTTCTGCTCCACAATAAGGACAACATAACATATCTGATTTACCGTCAATTTCAATATATTCGGATCCATTGTCTTTATTTATTTGATAAGTGAAAATTAAATCTTTTATAGGCCTTCCTACACCATCCCCCATTTCTCTTTTCACTTTCAAATTTTTTATATAATGCGTTTCATTGATTTCCTTTATTATTTTTGTAAGTGTTTTCATTACAATAGAAGTTTTATAAGACTTAGGGAATGTCATTAAATTTCTAAATTCGTTAAAATCAACCTTCCAATGTCGATTATTATTTCCATGCGCATAGTGTTTTAGGTCTAATAATATTCGGAATAAAATTTTCGAATATTTAGAATGCAATAGCAAAAAATGTTGTAATTCGAATTGTGTAAAAGAAAAAGGGATATCCGCAAAATAATTAATAAAATCTGTATTCAATTTTACTTTCAGGCTTCCGGTATTGTTATTGATAATAAAGACAGAAAACAACGATCCTATGATTTTTTCATTTCCTTTTGAAACAGTAAAAACCATGCCTGCTAGTTTTTCGGAAATATTATTAATAAACACAACCATTTCATGTGGCTTGTAATTTTTTTGCATGCCAGTTATTTTTCTTAATTCATTAACTTTCAACTCTATGCTTTTTTCATTTTTTTTAGTAAATTCAGATGTAATGGCAAAAAAAATATCCTGCTCTGTCTGATTTAATTTATTAAAGTGCTGCGTTAGATTGAAATCATTATCATATTTGACTATATTAGACATATGATCACTTCCTTTTGACTAAATGATAGCATATATTTTTAGTCATGACTATATGCTAATTATTTTTTTAGTCATAAAGGGGAAAAAGTTAGTCAAAAGACCTCAAAAAAGGGGGGAAAAGTTATCCATAAGGGGGAAAAAGTTAGTCAAAAGACCTCAAAAAAGGGGGGAAAGTTATCCATAAGGGGGAAAAAGTTAGTCGGAAGGATAAAAAAGTCAAGTATCCATCGTCTTTTTCAGCGTCTCCTAACTATTAAAACTATTATAACTATTAAAACAAGTTTTTATTTTTTGATAAAAATAAAAAGGGGGAAAAAGTTATCCATAAGTACAATTTGAAATTTACAGAATATTACCCAAAGCAAAAACCCATTTTTTCTTCCGCATCTTCAATTTCCGCTCTAAAAAATTTATTCCAAATATCACTATTATTTAAAAAATAAATCCGACTGGCAACAAAATTAATATCGAAATCAATATCTTCCCCGGAAAGATATTTTATTTCATCTGGGCAATCAAAATCTCTTTGTTTTTCCATCAATGCATTCAATAATAAATCAATCCCTTTTTGGAAAATAGCACAAATTATATCGTTAAGAGTCGGTCGTTCTATTTCGCTAATTATTTCCATAACGTCAAATTTAGTATCTTCAAGAACTTTTAAATCAAGAAAACCACAATTTAAAAATTTCACTAATATTTGTTCATTGTTCATTTTAAACTTCTCCCTTTCTTTAACTGTACTGAATGAAACCTAATCGGTAATCACTCTATTTGCTCTATGCTCTCGCAAGCTTTTTTTGCTGGCAGCGGAAAAACATAGGCGGCAGAGGGAAAAGATGCAAGGGACAAGGAACGATACGCCGTAGGGCAGCCCTTGCATCTTTTCCCGTCCTATGTACGCTAAAAAAGCAAAAAATGCGTTTTAAAGAATAGCTGCCTTTCTTGATCCGGAAGGCAGCTTCATTTTTTCCTTAATAAATAAAAAGTACTGAATAATCAATACTGAAAAATAATATTTAATAGCATATAATATTTAAAAATAATATATTTTAGCACTTATCCAGTGTCCGTAAGGAGCCTGGATAGGTGCTTTTAATAGTGAACCATGTTATAAAAAGAGGAAAATAGTCTTTCTGGAACTGTGACGAACCGGACCGGCACGGTTAAGGGCCAAAACAGTTTCCTAAAGGCTATTTTTCGACATTTGATATGTGTTTAAATGGGCGATACTCCCCAAATATTTGGGAAAAGTTTAAAAGGTAATAAAGCTGGATTATGGAGATATAGGATCGGAAACTATCGTTTGATTTGTGAAATTATAGATAATAAATTGATTATTCTTGTTTTAACCGTTGGGCATAGACGGGAAATTTATAAGAAATAAAAAAAGGCTGTGACTTACAGCCTTTTTTTCCTATACAGTATAGAAATCCTGATTCATTTTTTCCATTCGCTTTTGTAGCTTTTTTATTCTACTCATCAAACGGGGATGGTCTGAGAACGGAATTGTCCACCAAGGATCTTTTCCGTAAAAATAATAAAGTCTGTATAAACCATCAATCAGTTCATTACCTAAGCCTATTTTAGTAGCATAAACATCGGCTTTTGATTCAATTTTACGATTAAAAAAGTTTGAAAGTAATCTTGAAGGATAAAATATAAGGAAGGTATAAATATTTAAAAAAATACTAATTATGAAGGCTATTAAAATTGTAAAAATTTGTATAAATGGGAAAAAACGAAATATATTCAGTAAGAATATTATTAAATATAATATTCTTATGCAGAAAATATTAAGAATACTAACCCCATAAGATAAATTAAAAAAAAGGATATCTCCGTTTTGATGATGTCCCATTTCATGGGCGATAATTCCTGCCAATTCTTTAACAGAAAAAGCGGAAAGCATTGGTTGAGTAATTGTAATATCTTTTGCGCCGGATGCGAAAGCGTTAATTTCAGAACATGAAGAAACAAAGTATTTATATTTTGTTGTATCAATTCCTTTTTCTTCCATATAGTTTGTAATAGCATTAATCTTTTCCTTTTCGAGTGGAATAGGCTTGCTTTGTCCTCGAAGTATTCTTTGGAAAAATCTCGTAACAGGGAAATAAGGAAAAACAAATCCCCAAAGAAAACAAACTAACAAAATAAGAGAAGCTAATTCTGCAATAAAAATACTATTTTTATTTATAGGAATATGAAGTAAAGGTAAAGCGGAACACCAAAAAGAATCTATTCCGGGGACAGGAAATAATTCTTTAGCAATAGCAAAAACAGGGAAGATAATAATCATATTAATCAAGAGATTTAAGATAAAGTCGATTACAAGCCACATAAAACGCCCTCATTATTCTTTAAAACAAATATATAATACTATAAAATAATATTATATATTTGTTTTAAATTGAAGATTTACTTTATTCTGTTACCGAATAGTCTGTTCATACCTGCTACTGTGACAATGATAAGTTTATCATCAATTCTTTTTGTTTCTCTGGCAGAGAAACGGTTTGCTTGTAAAGCACTTCTTATGGTTGATTCGCTTAATTCATATCTCTCGGCAGCTTCTTTTACTGTTAAAGGTTCACCTAACCATTCATCAGGTTTTTCTTGATTTTCCGCTCGACGGATAGTATCAAAAATAGCAGTTCTGACAAAGTTACTTCGGGAGACCTTTCTCCCGTTTTCGTCTTTTAACTGTTCCAGGAAATTTTCCAAAGTTTCATTTTCTATTGAATTTAAAATAACCGAAATGTTTCTTACTTTTTTCTTTTCCTCAAGCGGAGCCGCATTTATATATTTTTCTTTTTCTTGTTCAACAAGAGTGTTTTTTTTCGTGAATCTCATAGTTATGCCTCCTTTAAACATTTTTAATAAGTGCGGAAATTTCTTTTACAAGTGCGGAAATTTCTTGAGACGCAGGACTTGATTTATTATATTCAACAACTGATTTGCCTTCAGAAAACGCCTTTTTAAAGTCTTTTCTTGCACCAAGTGCTGTAGATAAGACTTTATAGTCCGGTATTTCGGAAATAATAAATGTGATTAGATCTTCAGCATCTTTTTGATCATAGTAATTAATTCTATTTAAAAGAATATACGGTTTGATATATGGATTTGATTTTAAAGCAATTTCTACATTTTCAGAATAAAATTTTTGCAAGCCGTCCACTTCCGTTTGACTAACAGTAATAGGCGTGATAATTAAATTGCTGTTTAAAATAATTTCACGGCTAACGTTAGAATCATAACCGCCACTGTCAATAATAATATTCTTGTCCGGATTATCTCGGTAAGTTTTGATGATGTCTTTCAGCATATTACGGTCTTTCCAAAAATGAATTGGTCGGTTAATATCTGATAATAGAGAAAAATTATAAGATGAATTCTGATTATCCAAGTCAAATAAATCAGATTTCATCTCAATAGCCAAATTTACGGCTATTGTAGTTTTCCCGACACCGCCCTTCGTGTGAGCTACATTAATTATCATATTTTCTCCTTTACTAAAAACCCATAAAAAATAAAATAAAATAATATGTAATAGTAGTTTTCAATAATAATTATAAATCAGATTACATCGAAAAACAAGTATTTAATAATATAAAATTTTAGAAAATAGTATATTTAAATAATTTATATCGTAGAGAAAAATGGTAGCTGTATATGCATTAATTATTTCTCCTTATTCAATAAAAAAGTACTGATTAATCAGTACAAAAAAATAATATTTAATAGCATATAATAATAAAAAATATTATAATTTAGCACTTATCCAGTGTCCATAAGGAGCCTGGATAGGTGATTTTTTAACGGATGTATTTTGAAGAAAGAACAATAATGCTGCAGTGAATGAGAGCGGACGTTCTAAGCTTCCTGCAGGGGAACAAAAGGTTGCTGGAAAAGGAAGCGGGGATTTACGTGCAAGTTTATTGTTCATCTTATTTCAGCTAATAAAAGAACAATTTATCTTTCTATAGTTAAAGAACTCTGCTTTATCTTTCCTTTAAATAAAGTGTTTAATTCATCAAGGGATATATAATTTTTAAACTCATTTTTGATTTGATAAATTTCTTTTGTAGTATATTTTCTATTAAATTCTCTATTTAATAAAGAAGAAGGGTCTATAGTTGGTGTTTTTTGCATAGAATAGATGATTTCAAGATTATTCTTTTTTTGTTGATATAATTTTATTTCTGAAAATTTTTTAGAGAGATATAAAGTTTTAAGATTATTTTGTAAGTTTCTTACAACTGCATCGTGATGGTCTTTTGCTGTTAATCGCGGGGTAGTTCCATCCGTTTTCATTTCTGAATATCTTTTAAGCGTCCTAAGCCATGAGATTTCTGGTTTTACGACTATAAGATCAAGTTCAACCTGATAATTTTTTTGTGATAATAAGGCTCTTGTTTTTTCAGGGACGTTTGTTGTTCGTAGTGTTCCTTCAATAATGAGATCAATTTTTTTATTACTTAGTTCTTCTATAAGGCCTTCTGTAACCTTTCCGGAAAAATCTTTGGTGATATTTACAATCTCATCACCATATTTTTTATAGAGTGCGTGGTAATTAGGATAAAATTTTCGGTAAGAATCACCATTGATAAAAGCAATAACTTTTTCTTCACAGATTTTTTTAATTATTTGAGTTTTTCCAGCTCCCGGTTGTCCAACAACCATAAAGGCTTTGGGATGATCTTTTGATTTATATGACGAATATTGTGCTGCGGAAATTTCTTCAATTATTTTTATTATATTATTTTCCATAATTATTCCTTAAGTCAGATAGTAATTTATCCATTAACTTAAACTGTCCAATAGCTTCTTGCAATTCTTCGAGTGTGTTCATTTGCATAAGCCGGTGATATGTATCTTGTGTTTTTCTGAATAACAACATCATCGGTTCCTTTTCCGGGGGGTTATCTTTCCAGTCGATCTTATTCACTTTAAAATAATCAATAAAATCAGCAATTAAACCAGTATAAGCTTCATTCATAATTTCTGTTTTCAAAGAAATTTCATAATTTATATTTGTCATTTTTATTCCTTTATCAAAAAACAACATAAAATAATAAAAAATATTATAATTTAATAGTTTTTAATTGCAATTTGAATTCATTTCTTTTATAAAGCGTTCCAATACCGGAAGGCTTACTTTACATTTTCTTGCAAATTCTTTTTTTGTACGAATTTGTCGATTTAAATAAAGAGCATAAAGGTCTTTAAAATTAGAAGGGGGAAGGATTTTTTTGCGCCCTTTATATTTACCGGCTGCTTTTGCGAGGGCAATTCCTTCACGCTGACGTTCGAGGATTAATTCTCTTTCAAATGTTGCGATGGCACCAATCATCGTAATCATCATTTTTCCCGCTGGAGTATCAGAATCCAATTTTTCTTTTTCACTGACAATTTTTACATTCTTTTTTTTCAGTTGTTCTATGATATCAAGTAAATCCTTAGTGTTTCTGGCCAGTCGGGAAAAAGATTCTATATAAAGCGTATCACCGTCCCGGACGAATTGAAGCATTTCCTTTAAGATAGGGCGGTTGGTACTTTTCCCTGAAGCTTTTTCTTCAAAAAATTTATTTATTTTGAATTTTTTGAGATCTTCGTATTGACGCATTGTATTTTGTTCAATCGTAGATACTCTGATATAAGCAACGTTCATCGTGATAATCCTTTATAACACAATTTTTTTGAACGTTCTTTTTCTTTTAGCTTTTCCATAGAAAAATCAAGGATTTTTGTTTTTCTTTGATGGAGCATTTCTTTATAAAAAGAACGTTCAACAGATGATAAGTGAGGAGTATTATCTATGATTGCATTAATTTTTTCCATGTTAATTCTAGGATAGATTCGCTTTAGAGCAGCTGTGCAATCCGAATTTACAAGAGAAGACGTGTATGTAAAATAGTTTATCTTTTCATTTTGGATTTTCATAGCAGCTGTTGGGAATACATATATTCGATGATTTATCTCTTCCGGAGAAGATAAAATAGACTCCATAGTTTCTTTTGTTTGTCTAGAATATAGAGAAGAAGCGCAGTCATATACAGGCGCAAGCTCCGCTTTCGGTGGATTTATACTGGTTAATAATCCCCAATTTCCATTGTGACGGTCAAAGTTTCCGATCAATGTATCAGCAATATACATATTCCAGAAATGTTCTTGCAATTTTTGAAAAGGATATATTTCCTGTTCCTTGATTGTAGTCATGATATCTGTTAATTCTGTTCCATACCCTTCTTCAGAACTGGTAATAATTGAATTTTTCAGCATGGCAAATTCAAGAAGTTGTCGGCCGTCCGTTTCAAAGTCTTTACAGGCAACGACAGGCATATCTTTATATGTTCCCAATATAGTTTCTTGAGCGGGGATGCCCAAGCTGTTAAAAACATGGCAGCCTAAATATTCACAAACATGGGAATTGGTTGGTTTCCCAAGATAAGGCGTTTGAAATTTTAACATATATTTTTCATTATTATATGTAATAGAAATCTTTTTTCCTTTTGCACCTCTAAATCCCTTATATGGATCAACGGGGCAATTTGTAAAATCGATATATTTATCCATTTTTTCCTTTCATAAACCTAAATATTTTTTACGCAGATAGTTAGCTTGTTCTTCTGTGATAGTTTGATCCCAGTAGGCGGAATTAATTGATCCGTCAACTTCATCAACTAAGCAATCAAGGTGCATACTGTTTTCATTCATTCCCTTTTTTAAAGCGTCAATATCCTTTTGCAGATAATGTGGAAGATGTTGTTCTAAATAACTTTTATCCATCATGTTGTCTTCGTTATCCAATTTTTCTTTTTTCATAATATTCTTTCCTATCATAAAAAGTATTTTTTATGATATAATACAAATATAAATGAGATAGCCGATAAATATTCCCGGTCAAGGAACGGCTCCCTCAAAATTTAAGTGTTTGAAGAAAGCCTTCGCAAGCCATTGGGAATGGCTTTTTTCAATGCATAAATTACTTATGCATCATGATAGCTATTAAGGTTCCGAACGCTATCATGATAGACAACGTTTCAAAAACGCTCATAGTATCACCCCCTCGAAGTGAGAGGGGAAAGCCGTTTATCTGACTATCTCATAAGTAAATTATAGCATATTTGATGCTCTATTAATTTTATCAAAATCATTGGAGAAAAACAAATATAGAATCTAAAATGTTAAATAATTTTATCAAATAAATTGGCATATGATTTCATATTTAATAAAATTAAGAAATGAATAAAGGTATACCCTATATTTGCATTTAAAAATTCCGGATGAGATTACTATCCGGAATTTTTAAAATAAATCATGTGTTCCTGCTCGAGTCAGGTATAAAAATAGTTTTTTCTCTTTATATGATTATCTAAATTTGTCTTCCATTTTCATATAATTCGTCACAAGAAATATCAATATCTTCTGTCCAAGAAATACCGTAACCGCCTGGATCAATATTTAGCTTAGTAAAAAGATTAATATCTTTTAATGGGCTAAATATATTTTTTTGCAAAAGTGGTTTCATATTATAAAGTTTATTTTCTCCATCAAAAAAGTGAACCAAAATCTGATAATTAATTATAGGAGTGGCTTCTTTTATTCGGTGAAACATGAATAATACCTCTTTTCATTTTAACGGTGGTAACCGTGAAAATATTTGTGTTTTCCATATTGTCATTAATTCAGATTGATGTATTGTTGCCCATTCTTTTACAAGATTTTGAGCTCTGAATGGTAAATTTCCTTCCATCATTGTAAGCGTTGTAATATTGAAAACACCAACATAATCGCCATAAAAAGCGTGGAAATGTGGCGGATTATGTTCAGATTGACGGAAATACATTTTTATAACCAAGCCATAAAATTTAGCAATAATAGGCATTACATTCTCCTTTGATTAAATAATAGCTAAATTGGTTATTGACAGTCAAGAAATGAAAATAAAGACATTTCAGCTTCAGACGAGGTAAATAGAAATTTTTTTACAATTGAAATTATTTTATTATTAGCATTATTATAGGACAAAAAATTTAAAATATGATTTATTTCATGTTTGATTGCATCATATCTTGTAGAAAATTCTTTATCATAAATGCAGGGAGAAGAGGAATAACCGTAAATATGAAATATAACCGTTGAAGTTGCTATCCATTTATCATTTGGTAAATGGACGATAGAAATTGTAATTTCATCACTACCTTTTTCATAGATGGTTTCTTTCTTTATGTCTTCAACACTTAAGTCGAACCAGCCATATTCATTTTCATGGTAAGGTTTAGTATAGCCTTTTGCTTTGTATAATTTAAAGGCTTCTTGATTATGTACAAATTGGTTGTTATCGTTCATTTTTTAGTTTCTTCTCTTCTAAATTAAAAATAGTTACTTATCAGCTTTTCTCATCACAAGGAGAAAGGCTGATAAGCAGTCTTTTGAGTTAAATAGTTTTGAATAATGGATTTTCCCACATTTCAGGATGTTTACTGAGCCAATTAGGCAAGGAGTGATAATATCGGCCTAATTCGCTTGTGGAATCCCATTTTTCATGATGATATTTTTCGAAAAGGATTTCTATTTTTTCTATAAACGCAGGGGAATAATTTCTTGATGTATCTATATAATTAACACCGGGGCAATTTTTATCCATCGAAATTGCCGTATATTCCCAATAATCCGCTTCAATGTTATAAGATAAAGTTTTATAACCACTGACAATTTTATTTACTAAACTTTTATCAGGACCATCTGTCCATTGAACTCGGACAGAATTTCCATTGCTAAAATTTTCAGATGTAACCCGGAATTTAACTCCCGGGAATTTATGCCTTAAAACCTTTTTGATTTCTTTTGCAGTAATTGCGGCTTCTGTCATTTTTAACTTCTCCTTTCGGTAAACAGCACGGAATGACCCAATCGGTAATCACTCTATTTGCTCTATGCTCTCGCAAGCTTTTTTTGCTGGCAGC
>ENA-OPCV01000422-OPCV01000422.1-human-gut-metagenome-genome-assembly--contig:-NODE-422-length-40070-cov-4.032438_pt1 | contig 40070 bp, 28 predicted proteins | sample MGYA00241257_ERZ501494 | MGnify/ENA primary metagenome ERZ501494 (study PRJEB25962, sample SAMEA2042618) | human gut metagenome | biome: human gut; feature: human-associated habitat; material: faeces...
GTGCCCGCCGGAGAGTACAAGGTTACGGACACGATTGCCGTCATCACCGATGCCGACGGCCGGGATCACGATATTACGATGGTGCAGCGGTGGCCTGTGAAGCAGGCCGTGCGCTGTTACCGGGAGAAGCCGCGTCCCTCGCGCGTCATGGAGACGGGCGTGCGGGCCATCGACACTTTCAACCCGCTGGCCGAGGGCGGTACGGGCTTCATCCCCGGACCTTTCGGTGCGGGCAAGACGGTGCTCCAGCATGCGATTTCGAAGCAGGCCGATGCCGACGTAATTATCATCGTGGCCTGCGGCGAGCGTGCCAACGAGGTGGTCGAGATTTTCAAAGAGTTCCCCGAGCTGGTCGATCCCCGCACGGGCCACAAGCTCATGGAACGTACCATCATCATCTGCAATACTTCGAACATGCCCGTCGCGGCGCGTGAGGCGTCCGTTTATACGGGTATGACCATCGGCGAGTACTACCGTTCGATGGGCCTCAAGGTGCTCGTTATGGCCGACTCGACTTCGCGCTGGGCGCAGGCGCTGCGCGAGATGTCCAACCGTCTGGAGGAGCTTCCGGGTCAGGACGCCTTCCCGGTCGATCTTTCGGCGATTATTTCGAACTTCTATGCGCGGGCCGGCCTGGTGAAACTCAACAACGGTAAGACGGGTTCGGTGACCTTCCTGGGTACGGTGTCGCCTGCGGGCGGTAACCTCAAGGAGCCGGTGACCGAATCGACGAAGAAGGCAGCCCGCTGTTTCTACGCCCTTTCGCAGGGCCGCGCCGACTCGAAGCGTTACCCGGCTATCGACCCGCTGGAGTCCTACTCGAAATACCTCGAATATCCCGAAATCGAGGAGTACCTCGACGGCCGTATCGAAAAGGGCTGGGTGGAGAAGGTCTATGCGGGCAAGACGCTCGTGCAGCGCGGCAAGGAGGCCAACGACCAGATCAACATCCTGGGCGACGACGGCGTGCCGGTGGAGTACCACGAACGATTCTGGAAATCGGAGCTGATCGACTTCGTGATCCTGCAGCAGGATGCTTTCGACGAGATCGACGCCAACTGCCCGATCGAACGCCAGAAGATGATGTACGAGATGGTGCTCGACATCTGCGACCGGGAGTTCGCGTTCGCCGGATTCGAGGAGTGCGCTTCGTTCTTCAAGGGCCTGATCAACCTCTTCCGTCAGATGAACTATTCGGAGTGGAAATCGGAGAAATTCGAGGACTACCGCCGTCAGATCGAGAAAACAGTGAGTGAAAAAGAATCCAAATAAGGCGCGGTATGACAACACGAGCATTTCAGAAGATATATACCAAGATTGAAAACATTACCAAGGCGACCGTGACGCTGCGTGCCGAAGGCGTGGGTAATGACGAGCTGGCCACCGTAGGCGGCAAGTTGGCCCAGGTGGTGAAGATTATGGGCGACCAGGTGACTTTGCAGGTTTTCGCGGGCACGGAGGGTATTACCACCGATTCGGAGGTAATTTTCCACGGCGAACCCCCGAAGCTGCGCGTTTCGGACAACCTGGCGGGCCGTTTCTTCAACGCCTACGGCGAACCCATCGAGGGCGGCGAGCAGATCGAGGGCGAAGCCCGCGAAATCGGCGGTCCGACGGTGAATCCGTTCCGCCGCATCCAGCCGTCGGAGCTGATCGCCACGGGTATCGCCGGCATCGACCTCAATAATACGATCGTGACGGGCCAGAAGATTCCCTTCTTCGCCGACCCGGATCAGCCCTATAACGCCGTGATGGCCAATGTGGCCCTGCGTGCCAAGGCCGACAAGATCATCCTGGGCGGCATGGGTCTCTCGAACGACGACTTCCTCTACTTCAAGCAGGTGTTCGAAAACGCCGGTGCGCTCGATCGCATCGTTTCGTTCGTCAATACCACGGAGAATCCCCCGGTGGAGCGTCTGCTCGTGCCGGACATGGCCTTGACCGCCGCCGAATATTTCGCCGTCGATAAGGGTGAAAAGGTGCTGGTGCTGCTGACGGACATGACCCTTTACGCCGATGCGCTGGCCATCGTATCGAACCGTATGGATCAGATTCCTTCGAAGGACTCGATGCCCGGTTCGCTCTACTCCGATCTGGCGAAGATCTATGAGAAGGCCGTGCAGTTGCCCAACGGCGGCTCGATCACCATTATCGCGGTGACGACCCTTTCGGGCGGCGACATCACGCACGCCATCCCCGACAATACGGGTTACATCACCGAGGGTCAGTTGTTCCTGCGCAACGATTCGGACACGGGTAAGGTTATCGTCGATCCGTTCCGTTCGCTGTCGCGTCTGAAACAGTTGGTGATCGGCAAGAAGACCCGCGAGGATCATCCGCAGGTGATGAACGCTGCCGTGCGTCTCTACGCCGATGCGGCCAATGCCAAGACCAAACTGGAGAACGGCTTCGACCTTTCGGACTACGACGAGCGTGCGCTCAAGTTCGCTTACGACTATTCGGAGAAACTGCTGGCGATCGACGTCAATATCGAAATTACGCAGATGCTCGACACGGCGTGGGAGCTCTTCGCCAAATACTTCTCGAAGGAAGAGGTGGCCATCAAGAGCGAACTGGTGGAGAAATACTGGCCTAAAACCGAGTAGAGCAATTCAACTCAAACAGAATGGCTATAAAATTCCAATATAACAAGACCTCGCTGGGCGAACTCGGAAAACAGCTGAAAATGCGGCAGAAGGCGCTCCCTACGATCAAGAGTAAGGAGTCGGCCCTGCGTTCCGAAGTGAAGAAGGCGAAGGACACCGCACAGGATTTCCAGCGGCAGTTGGACGCGCTCACGGCGCAGTACGACTACATGGTTTCCCTGTGGGGTGAGTTCGATGCGGACCTGCTGCGCATCGCCGACGTCGATCTTGCGGAGCAGAAGATCGCGGGCGTGCGTACGCCGGTGTTGCAGGACATCCGTTTCGAGGAGAAGGACTACGACCTCTTCTCGGCTCCCGTGTGGTTCGCCGACGGAGTCGATATTCTCAAGCGCCTCGCGCGTCTGGGTATCGAATTCGAGGTGTTCAACCGCAAGATGGAGTTGCTGGATTTCGCACGCCGCAAGACTACTCAAAAGGTAAACCTCTACGAAAAGGTGCAGATACCCGGGTACGAGGATGCCATACGCAAAATCAAACGCTTCATGGAGGATGAGGAGAACCTCTCCAAGTCGGCCCAGAAGATCGTGAAAACCAAACAACAGCAAGCCGGGGAGGGCGCGATGTTATGATAGCGAGAATGTCGAAATACGACCTGGTACTCTATGCGGGTCAGAGCAGCGACTTCATCGAGAAGCTGCGCGGCCTGGGGCTGGTCGATATTACCACTACGGGGTGGGAGCCTTCGGACGAAGACCGTCAGTTGCTGCTTTCGATCGACAACCATCACAAGGCGGTCGATGCCCTGACGCGGTTTCTCGAAGACGAACGTTTCGTTCGGGACGAGCAGCCCATCGCCGACGGCGGCGAGGCTTTCGATCGCTATACGGCCGCTACGCAGCAGGCAGCGGCGCTCCGTTCGGAGATCGCACGCTTGCAGAAAACCGCCGACGAGCTGCGTCCCTGGGGCGATTTTTCGGTCGATACGCTTCGCAAGTTAGCGGACAGGGGCGTGGTGCTACGCTATTTCTTCACCAGCCGTGCGGCTTACGAGAAGGATATCGAAGCGTGGTCGGAGCGTTATACGATCGCTCTGGTGCACGAGGGTGAAACCTTTGATTACTTCGTGGTCGTGACCCGGCCGGGCGAGGAGGTGGTGCTCGATGCGCAGGAGGTCAAGGCGCCGACGATGGACTGCCGTCAGACCGAAGCGCAGATCGCCGAGGCCCGCAGGAAGCTCGCGGAGCTGGATCGGGAATTTTCCCGTGCGGCTCTTTCGGTGGAGGCGATCCGCCGGCATGGGATCGAGCTCAAGCGGAAGCTGGAAGAGATTCGCGTGAAGAATACTGCGCAGCCTGAAGCCGACGGTACGCTGGTTATTCTGGAGGGATGGGCCGAGGAGACCGATTCCGCGAAGGTGGATGCTCTGCTGGCCGAATACCCCAATCTGATTTTCCTGAAGAGTACGCCGACCCCCGAGGACAATACCCCGGTGAAGCTGCGCAACCGTCCCTTCGCCCATCTGTTCGAGGTGATCGGCGCGATGTATGCGCTGCCTAAATACGGCACGATCGATTTGACACGCTTCTTCGCTCCTTTCTATATGATCTTCTTCGGCTTCTGTATGGCCGAGGGCGGTTATGGACTGGTCATCATGCTGGGCGGTTTGGCCGCAGTGATGCTGGGTCGCAAGAAGGGGAGTTCGGCCATGAAGGAGATCGGTATGCTGACGATGCTGTGCGGATTCTCGGGCATGGTCTTCGGCCTGATGTCGGGCTCGTTCTTCGGATTGCAGCTCTCCGAATGGGAGTGGCTGGGCAGCCTGCGCGATCATCTGTTGACACCGGACATCCTCTTCCCGCTTTCGATCGGACTGGGTGCCGTGCAGGTGCTTTTCGCCATGATGATCAACGCTTATGTCACGGCCCGCAGCTTCGGCCTGCGCTATGCGCTGGGACTGATCGGCTGGATCATCGTGCTGGTCGATAGTGCCGTTGCGTTCCTGCTGCCCGAAAGCGTGGGCTTCACGTTCCATTCGGTCGCTTATCTGGTGATCCTGGGCATCGGCCTGGTGCTGATGTTCTTCTTCAATACGCCGGGCAAGAATATCTTCGTGAACTTCGGACTCGGTATCTGGAATACCTATAATAATGTGTCGGGACTGGTGGGCGATCTGCTGTCGTACATCCGTCTGTTCGCCATCGGCCTTTCGGGAGGTATTCTGGCGATGGTCTTCAACCAGTTGGCCGTTGGTATGAGCCCGGATATTCCGGTCGTGAAGCAGCTCGTGATGTTGCTGATCCTGCTGCTGGGACACGGCATCAACCTCTTCATGTGCGTTCTCTCGTCGGTGGTGCATCCGCTGCGTCTGACGTTCGTGGAGTTCTACAAGAACGCCGGGTTCGAGGCCGCGACGCGCGTCTTCACCCCGTTGAAAAACGAATAAACTAAATGATAATCAATATTAACAACTAAAACAAAATTCGATTTATGGAACCTATTACGTTGGGCTATCTCGGTATGGCCATCATGTTTACTCTGGCGGCCGTAGGCAGTTGCTATGGCACTACTATCGCGGGCAACGCCGCAGTCGGTGCGATGAAGAAGAACCCGAATGCCTTCGGTAACTACATCATCCTGTCGGGTCTGCCCGCTTCGCAGGGTCTTTACGGCTTTGCCTCGCTCTTCCTTATCATGAATTACCTGACCGATTCGGTTACGATGCTGCAGGCAGCCGCTATCTTCGGCTTGGGTATCTTGGTCGGCCTGGTGAACTTTTTCTCGTCGTATCGCCAGGGCCAGCTTTGCGCCAACGGTATCGCTGCCGTAGGTAACGGTCATGACGTGGGTACCAAAACCCTGATCCTCGCCGCTTTCCCGGAGTTGTACGGTATTTTGACCGTGGCGATCACCTTCCTGGTAACCAGTCTGATGAAGTAATCGAAATCCCGGATTTCGAAAGAACAGGCGGAGCTTCTGCAAGCTTCGCCTGTTTGTGTTTTGTGAGGAAGAGGGTGTGTGGAGGGGTTTTGGAGAAGGTTTTTGTATAAGGCATGAGAGGGGACGGTTCGATTCGAGGTGGAGTAAATTGCGGGGTTCGGCAATGTTGCTGTGTCCCGGCAGATCGGACGGTTACGGGGTGGAAACCGCTGGAATTCCGGGGTGTCTTCGGAATCCGGTCGTGTCAGTCATAGACGGCTGTTTTGTGTGGTCGGCTTTGTTGGGTATGCTGCTTTATTCTGTTGTTTGGAGCGCTTGTTCGATTTGCTCGATCAGCAGGCGTTGTATTGTTGCGTCGTAGTCGGTTTCGGAGAGCAGGATTTTGCCATTGGGACTGATGATAAAGTTGCGGGGAACGTATCGGGTGGCGTAGAGCGAGTAGATTGACATGTCGGGATCCAGACCTACGGAGAATGCGATTCCCAGCTCGCGGCAGAACTCTTGAACGGTCTGCTGCGTTTCGCCTCGATTGATTGGAAGGAAGCGAAATTTCCGGTCAGCAAAGCGATCGACGATTTGGGTTTGCATCTGCTGCATTTGTTTCCGGCAGGTCGGGCACCACGTGGAGAAGAAGGTAAGCAACACCACGTTGCCTTGCAGGTCGGACAGGGTGATCGCTGTGTCGTCGAGCATTCCGACCGTGAAGTGAGGGGCCTCCTCTCCGACGCGGACGAGCGTGGTTTCCTTTTCCGTCGGGATCTCTTCGGAAAGGCAGCCCGTTAGGGCGAGTACAAGCAGGAACAGCACAATAGTCGGCTGTACGGTCCGGTATAGAAGTCCGAGATGTCGTGTAAGTCCGGATCGAGAGAAGAATCTTGTCTGTCGAAGAGCAGGCCGTAAATATGCCGTCATAGGGAGTTGGTTATAATCGTCGGGTAGAGTTCAAAATTCGTTCCGAATAAAAAAGCCGGAATTTTCCGGCTTTTTTTCGTGCAGGGAAATACCCCTCTTCAGTTGATATGGCTTGCCGCATGGGGATCGTTACCGCATTCGGTAAAGCTGGTCCCGCAGACGAGGCGTGAAGCCCGCCTCGCGGATCGCTTGTTGGATGCCTGCGGCATCGAACTGGTTGTGCGCCCCGGCCGAAGAAACGACGTTCTCCTCGATCATGATCGAACCCATGTCGTTGGCGCCGCTGTGCAGCGCTACCTGAGCGGTGGCCTTGCCGACGGTGAGCCACGAAGCCTGGATGTTGCGGATGTTGTTCAGAACCAGTCGGCTGACGGCGATTATGCGAATGTATTCCAATGGTGAAAAGCGGGTTGCAACTCCCTGCCGCTCCAATTCGGTGCCCGACGAGCGAAAAATCCAAGGGATGAAGGCCAGAAAGCCGTAATGTCCTTCGGGACAGCGGGCCTGCAGGTCGCGGATGCGCAGCAGGTGGTCCACACGCTGACGGGATGTTTCTACATGGCCGTACATCATCGTCGCCGAGGTCGGCAGGTTGAGGCAGTGGGCTTCGTGCATCACCTGGATCCACTCCTCGACCGAAGGTTTGGCGGGCGAGATGGCTTTCCGCACGCCGGGATCGAGGATCTCGGCCCCGGCACCCGGCAGGGAGTCCAATCCGGCGGCGATCAGCCGTTTCAGGGTGTCGAGCGTGGTGAGGCCGCTGATGCGGGCGATGTGCGCCACTTCGGGCGCTCCGAGGGCGTGCAGGCGTACCTGCGGATAGAGGCTCTTGAGTGTCGAGAAGAGCTCCTCGTAGAAATCGATCCCCAGCTTCGGGTGTAGACCGCCCTGCAGCAACAACTGGTCGCCGCCGAGGGCGAGCATCCGCTCGATTTTCTCCTTGTATTCATCCAGCGTAGTGATGAAAGCCCGCTCCGTCTGGTGGGGTTTGCAGTGGAAATTGCAGAAGTGGCAGCCCGAAATGCAGACGTTGGTGATGTTCACGTTGCGGTCGATCTGCCAGGTCACGACCTCCAGGTCGGGCACTACGGCACGGCGCACGCGGTCAGCCGTGAGAGCCAGCTCCTGCAGGGGGGCCTGTTCGTAAAGCCAATACGCCTCCTCCGCCGTGAGGGGATCACGCTTCAGACATTTTTCGTATATCTCTTCCGCACGGTTGGGGCCGGTCCCGGCGGTTCGCTGCGTCTGTTCCCGGATCATCGCTTCGATCCTTTTTTGCCCCCTTTGCGGGACGTTTTGCCGCCCTTACCCGGTCGGGACGTGCTTTGGCGGCGTACCGGAATCGCTGCGTGCCCCTTTACGTCGTCCTCGCGGGAGTCGGCCGCCGCATCGTGCACCAGTTCGAAATCGAGCTGGCGGCGTTGCAGATCGGCCCGCTTGACGCGAATACGCACGGCATCGCCCAAGGTGAAGATCCGTCCTTTGCGGCGTCCATAGACCTCGTAGCGGTTCTCGTCGAACTGGTAGAGGTCGTCCTCCATTTCCCGCAGCGAAACCATGCCTTCGATGTGGGTTTCGTCCAGCTCGACGTACATGCCCCAGTCGCTCATGCCCGAGATATGGCCGTCGAAGAACTGGCCGATTTTATCCTGCATGAACTCCACCATTTTGTACTTGATCGAGGCGCGTTCGGCTTCGGCAGCGATCACTTCCCGCTCCGAGGCGTGTACGCAGAGTTTCTCGAAGGTGTCGCGGTCGGCCGATTTGCCTCCTTCGAGGTAGCGGGCCAGCAGCCGGTGGACCATCATGTCCGGGTAGCGGCGGATCGGCGAGGTGAAATGCGTGTAGTAGGGGAAAGCGAGGCCGTAATGACCGATGTTGTCGGTCGAGTAGAAAGCCTTGGACATCGCACGTACGGCGAGGTTCGAAATGACGTTTTCCTCGATGCGTCCTTTGGCCTGTCCCAGCAGCTTGTTCATCTCCTTGGCCACGGCGCGTCCCTTGTCGGCCTTGAATACGTAGCCGAAGCGCAGAACGAAGGTCCGGAATTTTTCGAGCTTCTCCTCGTTCGGAACGTCGTGTACGCGATAAACCATCGTGCGCCGCACGGCACGGCCGTTCACTTTGTGATGTCCGCAGAATTCGGCGACCTGTTTGTTGGCCAGCAGCATGAACTCTTCGATGAGCTGGTTGGCCTCCTTTTGCTCCTTGAAATAGACGCCCAGGGGTTTGCCTTCGGCGTCGAGTTTGAACTTGGCCTCTTCGCGCTGGAAGCTTACGGCTCCGCGCTTGAAGCGTGTTTTGCGCATCCGCTGGGCCAGACGGTTGAGCGTCAGCACCTCTTCGGCGAAGTCGCCCTTGCCGGTTTCGATGATCTGCTGCGCCTCCTCGTAGGTGAAGCGGCGGTTGGAGAGGATGACCGTGCGGCCGAACCATTTGTCCAGTACTTCGGCTTCCTCGTTGAGCGTGAAGACCGCCGAGAAGCAGAGACTCTCTTCGTCGGGGCGCAGCGAGCAAAGTTCGTTGCTCAATTTTTCGGGCAGCATCGGAATCGTACGATCGACCAGATAGACCGACGTGCCGCGCTCCTCGGCTTCGGTGTCGATCACCGAGCGGGGTTGAACGTAGTGGGTCACGTCGGCGATATGTACGCCCACCTCCCACACGCCGTCTTCGATCTTGCGGATCGAGAGGGCGTCGTCGAAGTCCTTGGCGTCCGCCGGGTCGATGGTGAAGGTCGTTATCTTGCGGAAGTCGCGCCGGGCGGCATAATCGGCTTTGGTGATCGTCGAAGGAATGGCCTGGGCCGCATCTTCGACCTTTTGCTCGAAATGGTAGGGCAGGCCGTATTCGGCCAGGATGGCGTGCATCTCGGTATTGTTCTCTCCGGCGCGGCCCAATACCTCGACCAGCTCTCCGGCGGGGCTTTTGGAACCCAGCGCCCAGTCCGTGATGCGGATCACGACTTTGTCGCCGTGCTGTACGTTAGGGTTGTCCCGCTTGGAGAGATAGACGTCCATCGGCATGCGCCGGGGATCCATCTTGACGAAGATGGCGTGGTCGCTCACGTCGGCCGTGCCCACGTATTGCTTGCGGCTGCGCTCCACGATGCGGGTGATCTCGCCTTCGAGGGACCCGGCGTGGGAGCGGCGGGTGATGACGAACTCCACGCGGTCGCCGTCCAGAGCATTCAGCGAATTGCGCTGGCTGACATATACGTCGTTTTCGAACTCCTCGGAGCGGATATACATCGCTCCTGTCGAGATCATCTGTACGATGCCCTCCTGACGGGGACGCTCCTTGCCGCTGAGACGGTACTTTTCCTGCCCGCACTCCTCGATAGTGCCCTGGGCGAGCAGTTCCGTGATGATTTCACGGGTACGAAGACGGCCCTCCTTGGTGGCGCCGCCCGAGGCCGAAGCCAGATGCTTGAGGGAGAACTTGTTGTTCGGGAATTCCCGGAACAGGTTAATGATCAGCGAAGAGCGGTCGAATGCGGCCGACTTCTTCGTATTTTTCAGTTTATTCATCGGTTGAAATAGTTACGGGCGAGGAGTTCCATGAACCGGATGCCGGTCGGAATGGCCGCCTCGTCGGGATTGAAGGTGGATGTATGCAGTTTTCCGGCTCCGGGACCGACGCCCAGGCGGTAGAAGATCGCCGGGTAGCGGGTGCCGTAGAAGCCGAAATCTTCGGAAGTCATGCGCAGGGGCAGCATTTGAAAGGGAATTCCTTCGGTTTCGGCCAGTGCGACGGCCTGCCGGATCAACTCCGGGTCATTGACCACGCACGGGTAGCCGGGGGTGAAGTGTACCCGGGTTCGTATGCCGTACGAGGCGTCGTTCGCGGCGGCGAGTTCTTCGATCCTGCGTTTCACTTCGGCCCGTTCCCGTTCGTCGAAGGTACGCATCGTTCCCTCCATATAGACCCGGTCCGGGATGACGTTCGTAGCGCCCGCAGCTTCGACCTTGCCGATCGAAACGACCCGTTCGGGCGTGTTCAGGGCCGTGAGGTGCAGGATCAGTTGTGCGGCGGCGCTCACCGTGTCGCGGTGTTCGGCACGCATGGCCGCGTGGCCGCCCGCGCCTTCGAGCGTGAGGCGCAGTTCGTCGTTGGAGGCCATGTACTTGCCCGCGCGGAAGCCCAGCGTGCCCGCGTCCAAAGCGGGTTCGACGTGCTCGCCGACGACGGCCAGCACCGTATAGCCTTCGAAGGGGTTTTCGGCCAGCACTTTGGAGGCTCCGCCGGGATTCGATTCCTCTCCGGGTTGGAAGATTCCGAAAAGAGTACCCTCGAAATTCCGCTCGGCGGAGAGCCGGAGCAGGGTGCCGTAGAGCACCGCTGCGTGGATGTCGTGCCCGCAGGCGTGCATCACTCCGTCGTTCTCGGAACTCCACGCCGCGCCGCTCTGTTCGCGGATGGGCAGGGCGTCGATGTCGGCACGACGGCTCGCCGCAGGTCGCCGCGTCCTTCGATTTTGGCCAGTACGCCGGTTCCGGCGATCGGACGGCAGGGGATGCCTGCCTCGCGGAGCGCCTCGGCGATGAAGCGGGCGCTCTCCGTTTCGCGGAACGAAAGCTCCGGGTGGCGGTGCAGGTGGCGGCGAAACTCTACGGGTGTCATGGTTAAGCGTTTAATAGCAATTACTTTGCCCTATTCGGAATTAGAATACGTTGCGGGCGATCTTGCGGATGTTGTCCGTGCGTCCCATCGTGTAGAAATGGATGATCGGCACTTCGGCCGCCTTGAGCTCCTTGGCCTGGTGGATCGCCCATTCTATCCCGACCTCGCGGGCCGCCTGTGTGTCCTCGCCGCAGGCCCGGACGGCCTTCACCAGCTCTTCGGGCAGGCTGACGCTGAAGGTGCGGGGCAGGATCTCCAGGTGCTTGGGCGTCGAGATCGGCTTGATGCCCGGGATGATCGGTACCGTGATGCCCGCTTTGCGGCAGCGCTCCACGAAATCGAAGTACTTGCTGTTGTCGAAGAACATCTGGGTCACGATGTAGTCGGCTCCCGCATCGACCTTCTCCTTGAGGTACTGGAGGTCGCTTTGGGCGTTCGCCGCCTCGAAATGCTTTTCGGGATAGCCCGCCACGCCTACCGAGAACTTGGAGTGGTGGCACTCCTCGACTTCGCCGTCGATAAATTCTCCCCGGTTCATGGCCTGGATCTGGCGCACCAGGTCGGCGGCGTGGGCGTGTCCCTGGGCGTAGGGGACGAAGCGGGGTTCGTTCTGCCGCTTGTCGCCCCGCAGCGCCAGCACGTTGTGCAGCCCCAGGAAATCCATGTCGATCAGCGAATCCTCGATGTCGTATTTCGACCAGCCGCCGCAGATCAGGTGGGGAACCACCTCCACGTCGTACTTGCGCCGGATCGCGGCCGAGATGCCGACCGTGCCCGGACGGCGGCGCATGATGTGCCACTCGCGGCTTCCGTCGGGGCGGATGTCCTCTTTGAGGGCTTCGCGGTGGAAGGTGACGTTGATGTAGGCCGGGTTGAAATCCATCAGCGGGTCGATGGCTCCGAAGACGCTGCGCGTACCGTCCCCCTTCAGGGGCGGGAGCAGCTCGAAGGCGAAACGGGTCGTGCGCGAAGCGACGGCGCCCTGTATGAGATCCGTAATATTCATCAGATGTTATTGGGTATCAGTTTTTCGATCGTTTCTATGTCCATGTTGCGGCGTGCGGCGTAGTCGGCCAGTTGCTCTCGGTCGATTCGGCCGACGGAGAAATATTCGGCGTCGGCGAAGAACAGGCCGCAGAGCGCCTCCTCAGGTGTAATCATATAGTTGTCGTTCAGACGCATGGCGGTCGTCTTGTCGGCGGCCAGCAGGTCGAAGACCTCGCGTTTGAGCGAGTGGTCGGGACAGGCCGGGTAGCCGAAGGCCATGCGCCGACCCCGGTATTTGCTGCGGATGATCTGTTCGGGTGTGAGCGCCGGACCGGTTTCGTAACCCCACATCTGGCGGCGGATGAAGATATGCACCCATTCGCAGAGGGCTTCGGTCAGGCGGTCGGCCAGCAGCTTCGAGAGGATGGCGTTGTAGTCGTCGCCCTCCGCGCGGAACTTTTCGGTCAGCTCCTTGAGCCCTATGCCGCCCGTGAGGGCGAAGGCCCCGATATAGTCGGTTCTGCCTGCCTTTTCGTCGGCGATGAAATCGGCCAGACAGCGGGCCTGGGCTTCCCGGACCGGGGCCTGGCTGCGCAGCATCGGCAGGATGTATTTCTTGTCTTTCGGGCCGGTGACCACGATGTCGTCGCCCCGGCTGACGGCTGCGAAGATGCCCGCTACGCCCTGGAGGGTGAGGAGTTTTTCTTCGCGGATGCGGGCCAGCATCTTTTGCGCGTCGTCGTAGAGCTTGCGGGCTTCGGCGCCGTGTTCGGGGTTTTCGAAGATCTCCGGTACGCGGCCCTTGAGCCCCCACGCCGGGAAGAAGAAGTTCCAGTCGATCAGCGGCTCCACATCGGCGATACTTATGTCCGGAAACACCAGCCGTCCCGTATGGGCCGGAACAGCGATTTCGGACGCGGGTTTCGGCACGCGCAGCTTGCGCACCTGACCGAAGGGTAGGATCGTGCGGATCTCCTCGCGGCGGCGGTACTGGTCGCGCAGGGTCTGTTGCTCCTCGCGCACGCGAGCCAGATACTCTTCCCGGCCGGGACCGAGCAGTTCGCCGAGGATTTTGTTGTTGCGGCTGGCGTTGTCGGCATGGATCACCGGGCCCGAGTAGGTCGGAGCTATTTTTACGGCGGTGTGTACGTCCGAAGTGGTCGCACCGCCGATCAGTACGGGAATTTGCAACCCCCGGCGTTCCAGCTCTTCGCAGACGTGGATCATCTCCTCGAGCGAAGGGGTAATCAGTCCGCTCAGGCAGATCGCGTCGGCGCCCCAGGCGACGGCTTCGTCGATGATGCGGGGACACTCGACCATCACGCCCAGGTCGCGGATCGTGTAGCCGTTGCAGGCCATGACTACCGCCACGATGTTCTTGCCGATGTCGTGTACGTCGCCTTTCACGGTAGCCACCAGCACCTTGCCGGCACTCTTGGCGTTCGCTTCGGAACCTTGCTCGATGTAGGGAGTCAGTACGGCGACGGCTTTTTTCATCACGCGGGCGGTCTTGACCACTTGCGGCAGGAACATTTTGCCCTGCCCGAACAGATTGCCTACGACTTCCATGGCCGGCATCAGCAGCCGGTCGATCACTGCCAGGGGCGAGCCCAGCGTGCGGTAGCCTTCGAGCGCGTCCTGCTCGATGTAGTCGGCCACGCCCTTGAGCATGGCGTATTCGATGCGCTTGCCGAGCGGCTCCGAGCGCCAGGCGTCGGTATGCTGCGTCTGCGTCGCGGCGGTTTTGGTGAATTGCGAAGCGTATTCCGTGAGGCGTTCGGCTGCGTCTGCGCGGCGGCAGAGGATGACATCCTCGACTCGTTCGAGCAGTTCCGGTTCGATGTCGCTGTAGATTTGCAGCATCTGGGGATTGACGATCGCCATGTCCATACCCGCTTGGATGGCGTGGTAGAGAAACACCGAATGCATGGCCTCGCGCACGGCGTTGTTGCCCCGGAAGGCGAACGAGAGATTCGACACGCCGCCCGAAATCTTGGCGTGCGGCAGGGTTTGCTTGATCCAGCGCACGGCTTCGATGAAATCCCTGGCGTAGGCGTCGTGGGCTTCGATACCGGTGGCCACCGCGAGGATGTTGGGGTCGAAGATGATGTCTTCGGCGGGGAATCCGTCGTCGGTGAGGAGTTTGTAGGCCCGCTGCGCCACCTCGATCTTGCGGGCATAGGTGTCTGCCTGTCCCTGTTCGTCGAAGAGCATCACTACGGCGGCGGCTCCGTAACGGCGGATGAGGCGGGCGCGGTGCAGAAATTCCTGCTTGCCCTCCTTCAGGGAGATGGAATTGACGACGCTCTTGCCCTGCACTACCCGGAGGCCCGTTTCGAGCACCTCCCATTTCGAAGAGTCGATCATGACGGGTACTGCGGCGATTTCGGGCTCAGAACCCATCAGGTTGAGGAAGTCGCGCATGGCTTCGGGACCGTCGATCAGGCCGTCGTCCATGCAGACATCGACGATCTGAGCGCCGGCTTCGACCTGGGCACGGGCCACCGAGAGAGCCTCCTCGTAATTCTTTTCGCGGATCAGCCGCGCGAACTTGGCCGAGCCGGCGACGTTGGTGCGCTCGCCGACATTGACGAAGTTGGCTTCGGGTACGATCCGAAGTTGTTCCAGCCCGCTCAGGCAGGTCACGTGCCGCCGCTGCGGCAGGGGGCGGGGCGCATAGTTGTTTACGATCTTCGCCAGTTCGAAGATGTGCAGGGGCGTGGTGCCGCAGCAGCCGCCCACCAGATTGACCAGGCCGCGCCGCATGTATTCCTCTACGTCGGCGGCGAACATCGCGGGCGTCTCGTCGTAGCCGCCCATGACGTTCGGCAGACCCGCATTGGGATAGACCGCCACGCGGAATTCCGAAACAGCGGCCAGCCGCTCCAGGTAGGGCAGCAGGGCCTTGGCGCCGAACGAGCAGTTGAGGCTCACGGCCAGCGGTTCGGCGTGTGCGACGGAGGTGTAGAAGGCTTCGATGGTTTGTCCCGCCAGGGTGCGTCCCGACGAGGTGAGCGTGCCGGAGACGATGACCGGCAGTCGCATGCCGCGTTCGGCGAAGAGGGATTCGATGGCGAAGATCGCTGCCTTGGCGTTCAGCGCATCGAAGACGGTTTCGAGCATCAGCAGATCGACGCCGCCGTCCATCAGGCCCCGGGCCTGATCGTAGTACGCCTGCGAGAGCTGTTCGAAAGTGAAAGCCCGGGCGCCGGGGTTGTCCACGTCCGCCGACATCGACAGCGTATGGCTCGTCGGGCCCATCGAGCCGCCCACGAAGCGGGGCTTCTGCGGATTGCGGGCGGTGAAGGCGTCCGCCGCTTCGCGGGCGATGGCTGCGCCGACCCGGTTAATGCGGTACGCTTCCGCTGCCAGTCCGTAGTCGGCCAGCGAAATGGAGTTGGCGTTGAACGTGTTGGACGTAATTACGTCCGATCCGGCCTGGAGGTATTTCTCGTGGATTTCGCGGATTGTTTCCGGACGGGTGAGGTTCAGCAGGTCGTTGCAGCCTCTGAGAAGTTTTTCGCTCGCGGCGAACTCCTTGCCCCGGTAGTCGGCTTCGTCCAGGCCGTATTGCTGTATCATCGTGCCGAATCCGCCGTCGAGCAGCAGGATGCGGTGTTCGAGTTCGTGTCGTATGTCGCGGTTTTTTGTCACGTCGTGTGGTATTTTATTGGGGTATGATTTCGATTTCGAAGAGTTTGCTCCATCTTTTGCCTGTCACGAAGATACGTTCCGAGGCCGCGTCGTAGGCGATGCCGTTCAGTACGTCGGTATCCGGGGCGATCTCTTCGTCCGGGAGCAGGCCGCGCAGGTCGATGACCCCTTCGACGATGCCGCTGGCGGGGTCGATGATGACGATCTGGTCGGTGACATAGACGTTGGCCCAGATCTTCCCGTCGATCCACTCCAGTTCGTTGAGCAGTTGTACCGGGGCACCCCGGAAGGTGACCGGCACGCTGCGTTGCACCCGAAAGGTTTCCGGATCGAGGATGCGCAGGTATTCGCTGCCGTCGCTCATGTAGAGCCGCTCGCCGTCGGTCGTGAGGCCCCATCCTTCGCCCGCATAGGCGAAAGTGCGGAGCTGCCGGCCCGTTGCCGCGTCATAGACGTAGGCTTTGTTGTTTTCCCAGGTCAGTTGGTAGATCTTGCCGTCGAGCAGCGCGATGCCTTCGCCGAATTCGCTGCGGGGCAGCGTAGCCACTACGTCCGTGCGTCCTGTTTCGAGGTCGATGCGCTGCAGGCGGGAGTGTCCGTATTCGCCCGTACCTTCCCACATCACTCCGTCTGCGAACAGGAGCCCCTGCGTGTAGCTGTCGGTCGAATGGGGATAGCTTTCGATGACCCGGTAGGTGTAGGTGCGCGGCGCGGCGGGGGTAGCGGCCGGGGTTTCCGTTCGGAGGGTTTTCGTGCGTCCCGAGCAGGCGGCCAGCGTCATCGCCAGCAGTCCGATCCATACGATTTTTGTCATTGGATTTCGTATTGTTTATATTCTGTCCGGCTGCGGTGTTGGCCGTTTATAGCCGGTATGTCCTTATTATAATTAGGCAACAAAGATAGCTATTTTTCGGGAAAAGACGTCGATTTCGGCACCCGAATTACGGATCGGAGGGGCTGTCGATCCGGGTGCTCTTCTCCGAAGCCCTTCCTGAAAGAAAAACGGATCGGTGCGGAGATATTTATCGGGTGTTTGTTGCTTGCTAATGAATTATTTTGTACTTTTGCCGACCCGAACTGTAACGTATAAAACAACTGAAATATGAATATCGTAAGAGAACAGCGCGAGCAGAATAACTCGCTCATCAAGGTGACCGTAGGCGAGAAGGATTACGGCGATGCGGTCGAAAAATCCCTGCGTGAGTACAAACGCAAGGCCAATATTCCGGGCTTCCGCCCCGGTATGGTGCCGATGGGCGTGATCAAGAAGATGTACGGCAAGGGCGTGCTTGCGGAGCAGGCTTACCGCCAGGCTTCGGAAGCAGCGTTCAACTATCTGCAGGAGCAGAAGATCGATTATGTCGGTGACGTGATCCCTTCGGAGGAGCAGGGCGACTTCGATTTCGAGAACGGGACCGAATTTGAATTCATCTTCGAGATCGGCGAAGCTCCCGAGGTGAAACTCGAGCTGTCGGCGAAAGATAAGATGACCTACTACACGATCAAGGTCGATAAGAAGATGCACGACGATTACCGCAGCAATTTCCTGCGTCGTTTCGGCCGTCTGGTGGATACCGACAAGGTAACGGCGGACGAAGCGCTGGAGGTGACGCTCGACAACGGCGATATGAAGATTGAGGGCGCTTACGTCGGACTGATTTCGATGAACGAGGAGGAGCGCAAGCCCTTCATCGGCAAGAAGGTCGGGTTCAAGACGCAGGTCAATGTCAATGAGCTTTACAAGACTCCGGCGCAGCGTGCCGCCGTATTGCAGGTCAAGGAGAACGAATTGGAGGGTATCAAACCCGAATTTTCTCTCGAAATCACCAAGATCCGCAAGTTCGCGGAACCGGAGCTGAACGAGGAGTTCTTCAAGATGGCTTTTCCTGCGGGCAACGTCAAAACCGCCGAGGAGTTCGAGGCGTTCGTCGATGCCGAAATTTCGAAAGAGCTGCGCCGCGAGAGCGACTATCTGTTCACGTTGCAGTTGCGTGATTTCCTGTTGAAGAAAGCCGGGCTGACCATGCCGGTCGAGTTCCTCAAGCGCTGGCTGTACGTCATCAACGAAGGCAAGTTCACCAAGGAGGAGATCGAGAAGGATTTCGACGCTTTCGTAAAACTGTTCACTTGGAATTATCTCCAGAAATATTTCATCAAGCAGGATAACCTTACGGTAACCCCCGAAGAGGCTACTGCAGAGGCCAAGGCGTTGGCACAGGCCCAGTTCGCTCAATACGGATTGCCGACGGCTCCGGAAGATATGCTGGCCAATTACGCCAAGAAGATTCTCGAGGACCGCGAGCAGGGACAGAAGATCTACGAGAAGCTGTATGAGATGAAGGTGGTCGAGGACGTGAAGTCCAAGATCAAGGTGACCGAAAAGGCCGTTTCTGCCGAAGAGTTCGCAAAACTGGCCAAGGAGATTTAAGAAACAGCGGAAAATTGGTATCCGATCAGAGCTTTGAGGGTTTGATTTTTGCAATCACTCCCTCAAAGTCTGTTTAGTAGTCATACTTCTGTTTTTTGCTTCTTCCCTCGTTTTTGCCGGATTCGAGCCTGCATCGTGTGTTGGCCGGGTACGGGAAATCGAGTAGGACCGGAGGCAAGTCGCGGAAAAATTTTTGAACCGGCTTCCGATGTTTTTTATTAACTTGCAAACTGTTCGGTTATGAATGAATTTGAAAAATACGCCACCCGGCATTGCGGTATCAATAGTCTGAAACTGCATGATTTCCGCTCGCAGTACGCGGCCTACGTGTCGCCGACGATCATCGAGGAGCGCCAGTTGAACGTGGCGACGATGGACGTCTTTTCGCGTTTGATGATGGATCGCATCATCTTTTTGGGGGCTCCGATTTACGACGATGCGGCCAATATCATCCAGGCACAGCTGCTGTTCCTGGAGTCGGCCGATCCGGAAAAGGATATCCAGATTTACATCAATTCCCCGGGCGGATCGGTGACGGCCGGTCTGGGAATCTACGATACGATGCAACTGGTGCAGCCCGATGTGGCGACCATCTGCACGGGACTGGCCGCTTCGATGGGCGCCGTGCTGCTGACCGCCGGTGCTGCAGGCAAGCGCTCGGCGCTGCCTCATTCGCGGGTGATGATCCATCAGCCGCTGGGCGGGGCCCAGGGGCAGGCATCGGACATCGAGATCACGGCCCGCGAGATCCGCAAGACCAAGCAGGAGCTGTACGAGATCATTGCGGCCCATTCGGGCGCTCCGATCGAGAAGATCGAAAAGGATGCCGACCGCGATTATTGGCTGTCGGCCCGGGAGGCCAAGGAGTACGGGCTGATCGACGAGGTGCTGACCAAGCGGGGATAATATTTCTGTTTCAATCTGCAGGGGACGGTCGATTTCGGGAGAGAAAATGCATCGTTTCCGATCAGCGGAGGCAGAGCGGGGCGCTCGATAGGCCGAGCGGAATAAATGAAGAACCCGGTTCGATATTTCCGGTGTGCGACGTCGGAACGAGGCCGATCGACGGCCGGGTAGAGATGATGACGGGAGTTTGTTTTCGACTTTATCCCGGCAGAGGCTCGTCCGAAAGTTCGACCGGGAACGAGAACGAAATTCGAAGGAAAACTAAAGACCTATGGCTAAAAATTACGGAGAAGACCTTTACGGCAACGAGAGCGATGCGTGTTCGTTCTGCGGGGCCAAACGCCGCGACGGTGCGATCCTGTTGAGTTCGTCCAAGGGTTGCAATATTTGCAGCAAATGTATTGCGAAAGGATACCAGATGCTCATCGAAAACGATGTGCTGCATGACGAAGCCGCATCCCGTCGCAAGGAGCAAAAGAATACTTCGTTGAAATTCGAGGATTTGCTCAAGCCCAATGAAATCAAGGAGTTTCTGGATCAGTACGTGATCGGGCAGGACGATGCCAAACGCTATATGTCGGTGGCCGTATATAATCACTACAAGCGGCTGCTGCATGCTTCGGGCGAGGCGAGCGAAGTGGAGCTCGACAAGTCGAACATTCTGCTGGTCGGCCCGACGGGTACCGGCAAGACGCTGATGGCCCGCACGATCGCCAAATTGCTGAACGTGCCCTTCACCATCGTGGACGCTACGGTACTTACCGAGGCGGGATACGTGGGCGAGGATGTCGAGAGTATTCTCTCGCGGCTGTTGCAGGTGGCTTCCTACGACGTGGAGCTGGCCCAGCGGGGAATTGTCTTCATCGACGAAATCGACAAGATCGCCCGCAAGAGCGACAATCCGTCGCTTACGCGCGACGTATCGGGTGAAGGAGTGCAGCAGGCTTTGCTGAAGATTCTGGAAGGCACGGTGGTCAATGTTCCGCCCCAGGGCGGGCGCAAGCATCCCGAGCAGCAGTTCGTGCAGGTCGATACGCGCAACATTCTGTTCATCTGCGGCGGAGCGTTCGACGGCATCGAGAAGAAGATCGCCCAGCGGCTCAACACCCGGGCGATGGGTTACGGACGGATGAATGCCGATTCCGTGGACCGCAACAACCTCATGCAATACCTTATGCCGCAGGACCTCAGGTCGTTCGGTCTGATTCCCGAACTGGTGGGCCGCCTGCCGGTGCTGACCTATATGGAGCCGCTCGGCCGCGAGGCCCTGCGTTCGATCCTCACGCAGCCCAAAAATGCCATCATCAAGCAGTATGAAAAGCTGTTCGAGATGGACGGCGTGAAGCTCGTGTTCGACGACGAGGTGTTGGACTATATCGTCGATAAAGCCATCGAGTACCGGCTCGGTGCCCGGGGATTGCGTTCGATCTGCGAAGCGATCATGATGGACACGATGTTCGATATCCCCTCTTCGGGAGAGCGTCGCTTCGAAGTGACCTTGCCTTATGCCCGGGAAAAGTTCGAAAAGAAGAAATTTTTGGCGCTCAAGCAGGTCGGATAGACCGGATTTGTATTAAATTTGTACCACCGAACGCGGGACTGCGGCGGGGGACCGGTGTGCAGTCGCGCTCGTTCGATCCGAACGAGCAGAATGAGGAAAGAAGGAAGATCTTCGGCTTCGTCCTTCGTTTCCATATATTTTCTGCCGGTAACGGGCCGAGTTGTGCATATTCGGCCGATTCGTCCGGGATGGGCGCCGAATGTCGGCCCGGGCTGTGAGGCCAATACATAAAAAATATAAAAGCATACAATCTCTTATGGTTACTAAATCCGAACTCACGCGCGTTGCAGACAACATCCGTATCCTGTCTGCAGCGATGGTCGAGAAAGCCAAATCGGGACATCCCGGCGGCGCAATGGGCGGCGCGGACTTCATGGCAGTACTTTACACCGAATTCCTCCGCTACGATCCGGATCAGATGGATTATCCTTTCCGGGACCGTTTCTTCCTCGATCCGGGACACATGTCGCCGATGCTCTACTCGACTCTCGCGCTGGCCGGAACCTATACGGTGGAGGATTTGCGTAACCTGCGGCAGTGGGGCAGCGTCACGCCGGGCCATCCCGAAGTGGACGTGCTGCACGGTGTGGAGAATACGTCGGGTCCTCTGGGCCAGGGGCATGCCATGGCGCTGGGCGCCGCGATCGCCGAGCGGTTCCTCGCGGCTCGTTTCGGGGAGTGGCAGTCCCACAAGACCTATGCCTACATCTCCGACGGCGGTATCGAGGAGGAGGTGTCGCAGGGCGTGGGCCGCATCGCCGGCCACTTGGGGATGAACAATCTGATCATGTACTACGACTCGAACAACGTTCAGCTTTCGACCAAGGTCGATGAGGTGGATACCGAGAACGTAGCGATGAAATACGAGGCGTGGGGCTGGAACGTCATCACCATCGACGGCCATGACGTAGAGCAGATCCGCGAAGCCCTCACGGCCGCCAATGCCGAGAAGGAGCGTCCGACGCTTATCATCGGCCGTACGGTTATGGGCAAGGGTGCGGTCGCGGCCGATGGATCGAGCTTCGAGGACAAGGTTTCGACGCACGGTCAGCCGCTGACGGCTGCCGGAGCCGATTTCGCCGCTACCGTCCGTAACCTGGGCGGCGATGCAGAGGATCCGTTCAAGATCTTCTCCGAGAGCGGCAAGGTGTTCGACGCCCGCCGCGAAGAGCTTCGTGAATGGGTGCGCACGCAGCGCGAGAGGGAGAAGACGTGGCGTTCCGAGCACAAGGAGCTCTCCCGCAAACTCGATCTTTTCCTCTCGGGTAAGGTGCCGGAGATGGACTACAAGGGACTCGAGATCAAACCCGACGGTGCGACCCGCGCCGCCTCGGCTTCGGTGCTCTCCTTCTATGCGGAGCGGATCGAAAATATGATCGTCGCCTCGGCCGACCTCTGCAATTCGGACAAGACGGACGGCTACCTCAAGAAAACCAAAGCCTTCTCGAAGGGTGATTTTTCGGGCAAGTTTTTCCAGGCAGGCGTTTCGGAGCTGACGATGGCCTGCATCGCCAACGGTATGGCGCTGCATGGGGGCGTGATTCCGGCGTGCGGTACGTTCTTCGTCTTCTCGGACTATATGAAACCCGCCGTGCGTCTGGCTGCCCTGATGCACCTGCATGTAATCTATATCTGGACGCACGACTCGTTCCGTGTGGGCGAGGACGGTCCGACGCACCAGCCCGTCGAGCACGAGGCTCAGATCCGTCTGATGGAACATTTGAAGAATCACCGGGGGGAGCGTTCTATGTTGGTGCTGCGTCCGGCCGACGGCGAGGAAACCGTTACAGCTTGGAAATTGGCGATCGAGGAGCATCGTCCCGTCGCGCTGATCCTGTCGCGGCAAAATATTAAGAATCTGCCCGCACTCAATCACAGCCGCCGTGAGGAGGCTGCCCAGCTTTCGAAAGGCGCCTATATCGTAGTCGATGCCGCCAAACCGGCTGTGGTGATGCTCGCTTCGGGTTCCGAAGTCGCTACGCTGGTCGAAGGTGCCGAGTTGCTTTCGAAGGAGGGAATCGCGGTCCGTATCGTGAGCGTGCCGAGCGAAGGACTTTTCCGCGACCAGCCCAAATCCTATCAGCAGACCGTTCTGCCACAGGGTGTGGTGCGTTACGGCCTTACGTCGGGTCTGCCCGTGACATTGCTGGGACTGGTAGGTGAAAACGGTATGATTCACGGTCTGGATCACTTCGGTTATTCGGCACCCTACAAGGTCCTCGACGAGAAGTTCGGTTACAACGGCCAGACGGTATATGAAGAGGTGAAGAAGTTGATCGGTAAATAAGCCGGTTGTAAAACGGATAGAAGACAGGCCCGGATGCCGATAGGCGTCCGGGCCTGTCTTCTGTTTGTTCCGTCGTTCTCCCGTTGATTTTTTCACGGGTCTTTCCGCTGTTTTTTGCACCCGTCGGGTTTCCCGAAGACTTGTCCGGCGATGTTCGGGGAAGAACGGGTGCAGCTTTGAAATCGGATCATGGACAGAGTGCCTTGGGGCGGCCTTTTCCTGTTATTGTTGATAACTTTTCCATAAAATGCCGGAGGGGCGGACCATCGAATGCGATTAAACCCTATATTTGTTTTCGGTATCGGTTCCCGATGTGGAGGGCGAATCCACCGGGATTAAAAGGGAATCCTGTGAAAGTCAGGAACTATCCCCGTAGCTGTAAGTTTCTTTTGGGCGGTACATTCTCTCAGCCACTGGCCGTTCGGGCCGGGAAGGCGTGCCGTCCGGAACAAGTCAGAAGACCTGCCGTACCGGGACGAGATTCGTTGCTTTCGGGTGAAAAGCGTCGGAACGGTTTCGGATGCTTCGTCGTATCTATTGCCGGTTCTGTAAATTCCATTCCTGCCTGTGTTGTATCGGGTCGGATCGCTGCGAATCCGTCGTTCAGAAGAGGTGTATTTCGGTTTTTCCGAAGGGTCGGTAAAAAGTCGTCGGATCGGACGACACCGATCTGGCCGACGAAGGCGTACGGTATGGCTCGGAACGTGCGGCTTGTCGTGTTTCTGCGGAGAAAGCCCGGCGGCTGATATTTGTTGCCGTCGAGCCGGGTCGGAATCGGCCGAATTTCCGTCGGTGGAGTTATCGGTGTGGGGAATTCGAGCGTTGAAAGTATGAGTATAATAATATAATATTTGAGGAGAAGTTTAATCGTTATGGAAACATTCATTGTCAAGAGGGACGGAACGCGGGAGGCGTTTTCGATGGAGAAGATTCAGCGGGCGATCGCCAAGGCATTCCTTTCGGTCGGGAGTTTCGCTACGCAGGACGTGATCACCAACATCCTGAGCCGGGTCAGCGTGACCGACGGCATCTCGGTCGAGGAGATCCAGAACCAGGTGGAGGTCGCGCTCATGGCCGAGCGTTACTACACGGTAGCCAAGGCTTATATGCTTTATCGCCAGCGGCATACCGAGGATCGGGAGGTGCGCGACAAGTTGCAGTTCCTCATGGAGTACTGCGATGCTTCGAACGCCGCGACAGGAAGCAAGTTCGACGCCAATGCCAACGTGGAGAACAAGAACATGGCTACGCTCATCGGCGAGCTGCCCAAATCGAATTTCATCCGTCTGAACCGCCGCATGCTCACCGACCGCCTCAAGGAGATATACGGCAAGGAGTTGGCGGACAAGTATATCGAGATGCTGAACGACCATTTCATCTACAAAAACGACGAAACTTCGCTGGCCAACTATTGCGCTTCGATTACGATGTATCCCTGGCTCATCGGAGGAACGATTTCGATCGGGGGCAATTCGAAAGCCCCGACCAACCTCAAGTCATTCTGCGGCGGCTTCGTGAATATGGTTTTTATCGTGTCGAGTATGCTCAGCGGCGCCTGCGCCACACCCGAATTTCTGATGTATATGAACTATTTCATCGGCCAGGAGTACGGCACCGACTATTTCAAACGGGCGGACGAGGTGGTCGATCTCTCGAAGAAACGGCGCACGATCGACAAGGTCATCACCGACTGTTTCGAACAGATCGTCTATTCGATCAACCAGCCGACCGGAGCGCGGAATTTCCAGGCCGTGTTCTGGAACGTTGCTTACTACGACCGCTACTATTTCGAGAGCCTGTTCGGAAATTTCCTCTTCCCCGACGGCAGCAAGCCCGACTGGGAGTCGCTCAGCTGGCTGCAAAAGCGTTTCATGAAGTGGTTCAACCGCGAACGGACCCGCACCGTGCTGACCTTCCCGGTCGAAACGATGGCTTTACTCACGGAAAACGGTGACGTGAAGGACAAGGAGTGGGGCGATTTCACGGCCGAAATGTATGCCGAGGGACATTCGTTCTTTACCTACATGAGCGACAATGCCGATTCGCTTTCGAGCTGCTGCCGCCTGCGCAACGAAATTACGGACAACGGGTTCAGCTACACGCTCGGCGCCGGAGGCGTATCGACCGGCTCGAAGAGCGTGCTGACGATCAACCTGAACCGTTGCATCCAGTACGCCGCACGTAAGGGTATGCCCTATCAGTTCTTCCTCGAGGAGGTGGTCGATCTGGTGCACAAGGTGCAGTTGGCCTACAACGAGAACCTGAAATACATGCAGTCGAAGGGGATGCTGCCCCTGTTCGATGCGGGCTATATCAATATGTCGCGCCAGTACCTCACTATCGGTGTGAACGGACTGGTCGAAGCAGCCGAATTTCTCGGCATTCCGATCAACGACAATCCCGATTACGAACGTTTTACACAGGAAATTCTCGGAATGATCGAAAAGTACAACAAGAAGTACCGCTCGAAGGAGGTGATGTTCAACTGCGAGATGATTCCGGCGGAGAACGTGGGAGTGAAACATGCCAAATGGGACAAGCGCGACGGCTACAAGGTGGGGCGCGACTGTTACAACAGCTATTTTTACATCGTCGAGGACGAATCGCTCAACATCGTGGACAAGTTCCGACTGCACGGCCGCAAATACATCGAGCACCTCACGGGCGGCTCGGCCCTGCACATGAACCTGCAGGAACATTTGAGCCGGGAGCAGTACCGCCACCTGTTGCGCGTGGCTTCGCAGGAGGGATGCAACTATTTCACGTTCAACATCCCGAATACGGTCTGCAACGATTGCGGGCATATCGACAAGCGCAACCTCAAGGCGTGTCCGAAATGCAACGGCAGGAATCTCGATTATCTGACCCGTATCATCGGTTATATGAAGCGTGTCAGCAACTTCTCTCAAGCTCGGCAGCAGGAGGCCGCGCGTCGTCACTATGCTACGCCTGGCCAGCTTTGATGTGGTGTTCCAGGAGATTCCGGGCGAAGTGACCCTCGCTCTGAATCTTTCGGGGTGTCCGAACCGGTGCGCCGGGTGTCACAGTCCCCATCTGTGGGAAGAGGTCGGGGAGCCGCTGGACGATAATTTGCTGAATAGTTTGTTGTCGGGATACGGAAATGCGATTACCTGCGTTTGTTTTATGGGAGGCGATGCAGCGCCCGGCGATGTCGCGCATTGGAGCGCCTGTGTGCGGGCTGCGACCGAGGGCCGGCTGAAGACAGGCTGGTATTCGGGGCGTTCTGAATTGGCCGCAGGTATCGACCCGCGCAGTTTTGATTATATCAAGCTGGGACCGTATGTCGCACATTTGGGAGGCTTGGATTCCGCTTCGACGAACCAGCGGCTTTACCGGGTGACGGACGGCGAAATGAAGGACATTACGGCGGAGTTGAGGAACAGGGATCGTATGTTATTGGGTTAATTGAATCATATTAAAAGGCTGCGAGGGCTGTGAACAAATAGTTCACGGCCCTCGCGGTGTATTGCCGGGCGGTTCGGGGACCTGCATGGAACGACCGTCGCGAAGTTTGTTTTTCGGTTTGAGAAGCCCGAAAGAATTCGGTGGTTCGATTCCATCGGGAGCTAACAACAAAAAGTCCCCGAAAAGGGGACTTTTTACTTGTGCGGTCGGTCGCGTTATAGTCCGAACTTTTGCTTGATCAGATCGACGGCATCGAGCTTTTCCCAGCCGAAGAATTCGATCTCGCGCTCCACCTCGCGGCCGTCCTCCCACACTTTCTCCTTGCGGGTGTAGGGGCGGTTGCCGAAATGTCCGTAGGATGCCGTCGCTTCGAAGATCGGGTTTTTGAGGCCGAATTTCTTTACGATAGCTGCCGGACGCAGGTCGAAGAGCTTGGCGATACGGCGGGCGATCTCCCCGTCGGTCATGTCCGCGAGCTTCGGATTGCGGCTGCATACCGCACCGTGCGTATCGACGAAGACGGAGATCGGTTCGGCGATCCCGATGGCATAGCTCAACTCCACGAGAATTTCGTCCGCGATCCCGGCCGCCACCATGTTCTTGGCGATGTAGCGGGCTGCGTAAGCTGCCGAACGGTCCACCTTCGAGGAGTCCTTGCCCGAGAAGGCGCCGCCGCCGTGGGCACCGCGTCCGCCGTAGCTATCGACGATGATCTTGCGGCCCGTGAGTCCCGTATCTCCGTGCGGGCCGCCGATGACGAACTTGCCCGTGGGATTCACGTGCAGGATATAGTCGTCGCCGATCAGTCGCGCCAACTTATCCTTGGCGCGTTCCAGACGGGCCTTGACGCGTGGAATGAGGATCGTGCGCACGTCCTCGCGGATCTTCTCCTGCATGCGTTTTTCGGCCATCTTCTCGGTGACGCCCTTGCTCGTGGGGATGAAATCGTCGTGCTGGGTCGAAACCACGATGGTATGTACGCGCAGCGGACGGTGCGTCTGTTCGTCGTATTCGATCGTTACCTGCGACTTGGCGTCGGGACGCAGGTAGGTCATCACCTGCCCTTCGCGGCGGATGACGGCCAGTTCCTTGAGAATGACGTGCGAGAGGATGAGCGTCGCAGGCATGTATTCGCGCGTTTCGTTGCACGCATAGCCGAACATGATGCCCTGATCGCCCGCGCCTTGTTCTTCTTCGGCCTCGCGCACGACACCCTGGTTAATGTCCGGAGACTGTTCGTGGATCGCGGAGAGTACGCCGCAGGAATTACCGTCGAACTGATATTCGCTTTTGGTATAACCGATACGGTTGATTACGCGGCGTGTTACGTGCTGGATATCGACGTAGGCGCTCGAACGCACTTCGCCCGCGACGACGACCAGACCGGTGGTGCAGAGCGTTTCGCAGGCTACTTTGGAGTTGGAGTCGTGACGAAGGAATTCGTCGAGAATGGCATCGGAAATCTGATCCGAAACTTTGTCGGGGTGTCCTTCGGACACGGACTCCGACGTAAATAAAAATCCCATTTTACATTTATTTTGGAAGTTAAACGTATAAAATGGGGAAAAATTGGCTGCTGGAATAAAAAAGCTGTTTTAGCTATTTTTTATTGTGGTTTGCAATCAGTCAAATCTTTCCACATTCCCCGCCGATCGGCGAGGACTGCAAAGGTAAACATAAAAAACGGGGAATAAAAACTTATTCCCCATATTATCTTACGAAAAATAGGTGCCGTCTTATAGGGCCTTGGTATCTATCGGGTTACGTTCAAGGTCGGCAGATTCAGGATTTGGGCTCGGGTGAATTATTCTGTGTGCCGACGGCGGAGTTTTCGCTTCGCGACACGTCTAAAAGCAGGAAACACAATAATCGTCTTTTCTGGGCGTTCTGTAACTAAATAGAAACGCTCAAACAGAAACAGCCTATGGAATAAAATTGCCTCCGTAATAAAACCAGTTAAATTATTTCAATATTGGATTATGAAAAAGGCATTGTTATTATTAGGTATGATTGCCGCAGGCGCCGCATCCGGCGGTGTCGTCGCCTGGAGTATTTTATCGCCGGCCGAAAAGAACGGCACGCATGTTGTTACGCCGCAAAGCGGGGCAGTGTCTGACGACCCCTTTTCTCAGGCGGGAACCCATTTCACTTCGTATCAGGCCGAGCAGTATCCGGATCTTACGTATGCTGCCGAGAATGCTGTCAAGGCCGTCGTGAATATCGAGGTGGTTCAGGAGATCGAAGTTCCCGAGCGGCAGTACGATCCGTTTTTCGAATTTTTCGGTATTCCCCAGCAGGGCCGGCGCGGCCCTTCGACACAGGAGCGTCGGGGCGGAGGATCCGGCGTGATTATTTCCGCAGACGGTTACATCGTGACCAACAACCATGTGGTGGACGAGGCTACGCGCCTTCGCGTGAAGCTGAGCGACGGCCGCACGTTCGACGCCAAGGTGATCGGTACCGACCCCACGACGGATGTGGCGCTGGTGAAGATCGAGGCCGAGGACCTGCCTACGTTGCCTTTCGGCAGTTCGGATTCGCTCCGGTTGGGCGAATGGGTGCTGGCCATCGGATCGCCCTATAACCTGCAATCGACCATTACGGCCGGTATCGTGAGTGCCAAAGCGCGTCAGTTGGATGTCATTCCGAGCGAATTCCGCATCGAGTCGTTTATCCAGACGGATGCGGCCGTCAATCCCGGTAATTCGGGCGGTGCGTTGGTCAATACGCGCGGCGAACTGGTCGGTATCAATACCGTAATCAAGACGATGACGGGTAGCTATGTCGGTTATTCGTTCGCGGTCCCCGAAACGATCGTCCGCAAGGTGGTCGTGGATCTCAAGGAGTACGGCGTCGTGCAGCGGGCTCTGTTGGGTCTGGCATTCCGCCCCATAGATCAGAATTTCATCGATCAGATGGGCGAGGAAACGGGTATCGAGGAGTTGGGCGGCGTTTATGTCGCCAGTGTGTCCGAAGGGGGCGCTGCCTCGCAGGCCGGTATCCGCAAGGGAGATGTAATTCTTTCGGTCGATGGCGTGGAGTTGAACGAGGCTGCGACGCTTCAGGAGCAGATCGGCAAGCACCGTCCCAACGACAAGGTAAAATTAATGATAAAAAGGTCGGGTTCGATGAAACAAATCGAGGTGACCTTGCGTAATAAAGCAGGTAAGACGGAACTCCTCACGCGGGACGACGTCGATGTGATGGAAGTTTTGGGTGGAAAGTTCGCCACGGCCGATGAACGTCTGTGTCGCCGACTGGAGATCAGAGGCGGTGTGGAAGTGCTGGCAATCAAGGCGAACGGTATTCTGTCGAAGGCACGGGTAAGACCGGGATTCGTGATTACCCACATCAACGACAAGTCCGTGCGTTCGCTCTCCGATATGCAGCGGATGACCGATAAGGTTCGCAGCATCGACGGAGTATATCCCGACGGACGTTCGGCGAGCTATGTGCTTGTCGAATAGGGAAGCGCCAGGAAAGCCGGGTATGTTTTACCGTTTTTTATTGCCGTAGTTTAAGAATATTCTTATAAAATTAAATATGCGTCAGTTAAAAATTACGAAGTCCATCACCAACCGTGAGAGCGCGTCTTTGGACAAGTACCTGCAGGAAATCGGCAAGGAGGAGCTCATTACGGTTGAGGAGGAGGTGGAACTTGCCCAGCGAATCAAGAAGGGTGACCAGGAGGCATTGGAGAAGCTCACCAAAGCCAATCTGCGTTTCGTCGTGTCGGTGGCCAAGCAGTATCAGAATCAAGGCCTCAGTCTGCCCGACTTGATTAACGAGGGAAACCTCGGTCTTATCAAGGCTGCGGAGAAGTTCGACGAAACCCGGGGTTTCAAGTTTATTTCGTATGCCGTGTGGTGGATTCGTCAGTCGATCCTGCAAGCTCTGGCCGAGCAGTCGCGTATCGTGCGCCTGCCGCTCAATCAGGTGGGCTCGCTCAATAAGATCAACAAGGCTTTCGCCCGTTTCGAGCAGGAGCACGAGCGCACCCCTTCGCCCGAGGAGTTGGCGAATGAGTTGGAGCTTCCCAAGGAGAAGGTGACCGATACGCTGCGTGTCGCCGGCCGCCATGTTTCGGTGGATGCGCCTTTTGCCGACGGCGAGGACAACAGCCTGCTCGATGTGCTGGTGAACCCCGATTCGCCCAATGCCGACAGAGGGTTGATTAACGAGTCGCTCTCGACCGAGGTGGATCGTGCCTTGGAAACGCTGACCGAACGCGAGCGGGATATCATCAAATATTTCTTCGGCATCGGCTGTTCGGAAATGACGCTCGAAGAGATCGGCGAAAAATTCGACCTGACGCGCGAACGTGTACGCCAGATCAAGGAGAAGGCAATCCGTCGCCTGCGTCACTCCTCCCGCAGCAAGTTGCTGAAATCTTATCTGGGGTAGAGAACCCCGTTTATGATAAAGCCGGAACTTCTAAAAGTTCCGGCTTTTTTATTCCATTTCCGAACTTTGTTTTGCAATTGTCGCCGGTGACAGTCGGTGCGGGGCGATTACCTGTCGTCGGAATATTCGTCTTCGGTCATCATACGCTGGATGCGCAGGTTTTTACCCAAGACCAGGGTGATGGACAGCAACGCGAGAGCACAGACGGCGCAAAGAGCCAGCCATTCGAGCCGTCCCAATATGCCCGATAGCAGGACCCCCGCTACGGATAGTGCCAGGACCGTGTAACAGATGACGAGAGTAATCTTAAGTGGTTGCAGCATATTTTTATGGTGGCGATTATATTTTGCAATGTATCCTTATCCGACGGTCGCAGCATTGAATTCGAGGGGCGCTATTCGCGGCCTGTGCCCGCATTTGCAATGCAGCCCTTTCTAAATCCTCTTCTCGGAGAGGGCTTGGGTCGCTGTGCTTTCAGAGAGGTACTCTAACGCGTATAATCAGGTTTTAGAAGTTATTATGCTTACCACAAAATCGGTGCCTTTCCGATGCTTTGCAGATATTCGTTGGCCCGGGAAAAGTGTTTGCTGCCGAAAAATCCCCGGTAGGCCGACAGCGGGGAGGGATGGACGGCTTTGAGGATGCAGTTGCGCTGGGGATCGGCGATGGCGCCTTTGCGCTGGGCGTAACTTCCCCACAGCATGTAAACGATGCCTTGCTTGCGCTGTGCGATGGCCCGCACGACCGCATCGGTGAAAGTTTCCCAGCCGTGTCCTGCGTGGGAGGCCGCTTCGTGCGCCCGGACCGTCAGCACGGCATTGAGTAGCAGCACGCCCTGTTCGGCCCAGCGGTCGAGGTTGCCGCTCGTGGGAATCGGCGAGCCGGTGTCGTCGGCTACTTCCTGGAAGATGTTCTGCAGCGAGGGTGGGAACGGCACGCCGTCCGCCACGGAGAAACAGAGTCCGTTGGCCTGTCCTTCGCCGTGATAGGGGTCCTGTCCGATGATTACCACTTTGAGTTTGTCGAACGGGCATTTGTCGAAGGCACGAAAAATGTTGCTTCCTCTGGGGAATATCCGGCGGGAAGCGTATTCTTGCCGTACGAAGTCGGTGAGTTCTCGGAAATAGGGTTTTTCGAACTCTTCGGAAAGAATCTCTTTCCAGTCCGAAGCGATTTTAACATCCATGGCTGGTATTGAATTAGGCTGTTATATATTTCGAGTACCACGACCGTTTTTTGTTGATCTCGGCAGGCAGCCCTCGATCCTGCGGGGTGTCGTTTCGTTCTGACCTTCTTCCCGGGAAGAGTTTCGACTTTTCGTCGAAGCATGTCGGTCGGTTTCGAGCCGGAGCAGGTCGGTAATCGAGCTATATAATCAGGTTAAATTTTTGCTAAAATACAAAGAAAGTTCGAAACGGCGTGTCGGAAATGCGTAAATTTGAAAAGTGGCATCAAAAGAATATATATTATTTGTTATGAAAAAAATTGTAATTACCATGCTCGTCCTGTTGTCGGCGGCCTATGCCGTCGGGATAGGAGGCGGGGAGGTCGCCCGTAAACTGAACCTTCGACCGTCGCAAATCGTTCCCGCAGCCGACACGTTGCCGGTTCGGAACCTGATCTATCTGATCGGGGACGGTATGGGATTGAGTCACGTGTCGATGTTGATGCTCGAGGAGGGATACGGTACGACCGCTTTCGACCGGGCGCAGAACATCGCATTGATTACTACTTATTCAGCCAACAACCGGGTGACGGACTCCGCAGCGGCCGGTACGGCGCTGGCGACGGGACATAAGACCGGCAACGGTATGCTCGGTGTGCTGCCCGATTCGACGGCTGCGGAGTCGATTATGGCGGATGCGATCCGAGCCGGGATGCCGACCGGAGTCGTCGTTACCAGTACTCTGCAACACGCTACGCCCGGCGCTTTCTATGCCCATGTGCCTTATCGGCGACAGTATCAGCGAATCTCCGATCAACTGGCCGGAAGCGACTTGACGGTGGCCTTCGGCGGCGGATTGAAGTATGCCGAAACGTCGGAGCGGGAGGACGGTGTACCGGGCATCGAGCGCCTTCGGGATCGCGGTTTCCGGGTGCTGACCGATCCCTCGCAGCTCGATACCTTGAGCCGGGGACCTGTGATGGGATTCTTTGCCGACGGTCACCTGCCGAAAATGTCGGAGGGGCGGGGCGATTATCTGGAGCGGGCGATCCGCAAGGCGCTGGAGATTCTGTCGCGAGAAGCCGGCGAGCGCGACCGGGGCTTTATTCTGATGGTCGAAGGATCCCAGATTGATCTGCGGGCTCACGATAACGATGCCGAAGGCGTCCTGGCGGAGATGCGTGATTTCGACCGGGCGGTTGCCGCTGCGATGGATTTCGCCGACCGGCATCCTGGGACGCTCGTGGTCGTTACGGCCGATCACGAAACGGGCGGTCTTTCGATTCCTTCGGCCGATGTCGATTTCGAGCACGAGGAGGCCGGGATCGAGTACCGTTTCAGCACCGGCGGACATACGGCGGCGATGGTGCCCGTCTATCTGTACGGGACAGGCGCCGAACGGATTAACGGCGTACTGGACAATACGGAGCTGGCCCTTCGGCTGGCAGGGACGCTCGGTTTGAGATAAGACGATGCGGAATTTCGTGCGGACTTCGCGAAATGTTGCGAGGGAGAATGGAGTAATTTAATTTATAGCGTATTAAATATAAAAATTATAAAGATGTTACCACTAATTTTCAAATAATAGTTATCTTTGTAACATCGAGTATTCGATGACATATTTTTGATGAAAGTGTATTAGTTTCAGCCTTGGTTCGAAATCTGGTAAATGCTATTTTGTTTATTCTGCTGTATATTAATAAGATAACAATTATAACGCCTTGCAAAAGAACCAGAATAGAAACAAAATCGGTATTTTAGGAGATTCTTTGGTTTTTACTTTACACTTGATTTCATCCCTTGCACTTGGTTGCACACAAAGTGTTTCTTAAAGCTACTTTCCCCGCTACTGACCTCTCTCATCAAGAATATCGATTGGTGATCTATAGCGAATTTTGCAGTTAAAAGAGAAAATAGGCAAATGTACATTTTAAGATTATACGTTCATTGAAACTTTTTGCACTATGCAAAGGTAAGTACTTCTACCAAATCATAGGCATATGGAAAGGCAAATATGCTTACCTAAATTTAGTTTACTTTGGTTTTGCCTACATATAGGCTAATAGAGTAAACTAAACTGAATTTTCAACGATTTCTATCATCTAACTAAATACAAAATATACAGCATAAGAGGAAGCAAATCTACTATGTATTTCTCTTTTCGCTGCAATCCTATTCACACAGCAGGACTACTTCAAGGCCCACCGCAAGGCGAGTCGCGAGGAGGAGATTGCGCACCATGGCAAGCCCGTCGGTCCGTGCCGGTACGTCGCTACGGAGTCGGCCGAGTTTCCGGATTCCGGACCGACTTCAAGCCATTAACAAAAGGGGCCGTATAAACTCGTTATACAGTCCCTTTACTTATTCTGCGCGAAAAATATTCCGACGCTATGTCCCGGTTAAGACTATTCGGGTATTACTTGCCAAGCCTGCTGTCCGTTGTAGGTCGTTTCTACCGACTTGTAGCCCGGAGCGACAAACGTATCGTCCGCTTCGCCCGTGTTGTCGCCCGTTGCGGGGTTGTAGTTAATGAAGATTCCTCCGTAAATTTCAACCGTGGCACGGCCGGCTTTCCGGTCGGCATCCTGAATGTTGATGACCGGATACCAACCGTTGATGGGATTGCCCTTCGTTTCGAATACACCGCCATAAATCTTCAGGTGAGCTTTTTGAGAGGGGCGTGCCGTTGCTACCAAAATACACGAGTTGGCAATTCCGGAAGCATCCGTACCGACGGTGAAGTATCCGTCCTTGATCGTCGTAGTGCCCTCCGCAATACGGATCGCTGCATTGGTCCCTTTGCTGCCGCTGCTGCCGTCAACGGTAATGGTGCCGTCGATAACCAGATCGGGGCAACCGCTATAGATGCCTGCAACGTTTGTGGCTGTACTGTTTTTCGGTCCGACGATGAAGCCTTTTCCGCTAATAACCATCTTTTTGCACGATTTGCTCACTTGGATGCACTGTTGCAATTCGGAGCCTTCCTGCGCTGTCAATACCGCACCCTCTTTCAGAGACAAGGTGGCGGAAGCGACCGAGGAGATATAGGGAGAATCATCGATAGTCATACTGCGCGAAACGATGGCGATATCGCCGCTTTTCAAGGCTGATTCCAGATCCGCAGGCGCTGCTACCTCCGTACCCTTCACCACCGTGTAAGTTCCGTTAGGAGCCGGTTCGGCAGAGGTCTTGATCGCCGTGTAGCCCTCCGCAACGAAGTTTTTCACCGGATTTTCCGTCATCGAACTCGACGGATCGTAATTGATGAACGTACCGCCGTATACGTTGATGGCGGCACCCGAGCCGTCTTTCAGGTTCAGCACCCAATAACCGCGGTTGTTGGCGCTCTTCGACTCGAACGTACCGCCGTAGATGTTGATAACGGCCTGCTGATCCGCGTAGATAAGGTCGAGCTGTGCATTATGGTCATTATAGTCCTGATCGTTGACAAAATTACCGCCGTAGATGTTCACCTTCGCATCGCCGTAAGCATATACGGCCATGCGGTAGCCGTCTTCGTTGGGCTTGGTTCCGATAGCCTTAATGTTGCCGTCGCCTTTGATATTCAGGGTAGCGCCGCCTTTCACTTCGAATACGGTGGTGTTGCCATAGCGTGGATCTGTATCAGGAAGCGAGGTCGTGTTGATGATGTCCTTGCCGTTCAGGTCGATCTCGACTGTCTTGCCGGTTTCCACGACCAGCGGGGCTTCGACCGTCACGTCTTCCGACAGGGTGACGCTGCCGCCGTTGGCGAACGCTGCATGCAGTTCCTCCGCCGTGGTGACAACTGTGATGTCGGGTTTGTAGAAATTCGGATCGATCTCGACGGTGATATCGCCTTGCTTGGTCAGCAGATTACCCGATACCATGGTGCGGTAGTTGCGGCGGATGGGAATGCTCTTGAAATCGCTGTTGGCCGAGATCTCTTTACCTGCTGCATCGAGGAACGTCATCTTGAAGTCGGCCAGCGTAGCCTGTTCGACAGGCGCCCAGATGTAGTCCACCGTCAGCTCGCCGGTGGCGTTGAGCACGTCGGCCGTGTATTCCACGGCAGCCTCGCCGCTTTCCTCGCCCGTCAGTGCGTTGAACGTGTTCGGAAGAGACGTGAAATTCACTTTCACCTTCGCGGGTTTCAGGTCGGCCGCGTTGTCGGGAATCGCTGCGAGGTCGAGCGTCTTCACGTTCAGCTGGCCGAAGGGACGGCGGAGCGTGAACGTCTCCGAGAAGGACTCGGTAACCGTGTAGTCTTTCTTGCAGAGGAAGAAGGCGTCGAACTTGTCGTCGTTGCCGGTGTAGTCTGCATCCGATCCCAGCGTGATTGCGCTCAGGTCATCGGTCTCGTAGCCGGCCTCCGAGCAGTCGGCCCAGAATACGAAGTCATAAGTCTGCTGGGCCACCAACCGTAGGTTGAATGTTGCGGTCAGTTTACCATCGGCGCCTTTCTGCACGGTGGCGGACTGTTGTTCGCCATACTTCGCCGGAGTCGTCCCCGAATGGTAGATCTGGAGCAGGCAACGGTCGATTTTCGCCCCGTTGCCGAAGTCTGCCGCCGTGGCACGGGTCTGCATCCCTTGCGGGATGGTAACGGTAATGGTCTGGGAGGTGGCTCCGTCGGAAACGAGCCCTTCATCCTTCTGACACGCGGTAAGGGTCATCGCAAGGCCCACCGCCAATAGGAATAATTTCTTCATAATATGTTGAATTTTATGGGTTTTCTTGTCTGTGGTAATTTATCATTCGTTATCTGTTATTCGAATGTGGCCGTTACGTGGGTCGTGTAGTTCTGCTGCAGTTGCAGCATGTCGAGTCCTTTGGTCACATTGCCCACCGTGATCGACAGGCCGATGGATTGCCCCGCATACGGCACGAAGAGGAAATCTTCGCCGACCGAGTTTGACCCGGCAGTCGTTGCCGGGAACGCGAGTGTCAGAGTTTGCGGAGCGGATGTCGTTTCTGTCAATACGTCGTATTGTGTCGGTACGTTCGTGTATGTAACCGACACCTCTTGCCCGCCCGTGCCGAATGCGGCCGTGTTCTGCATCGCCAACTTTGCCAGCGGGCGTTTCAACGTGGCCGATACGCCGTTGCCGCCGTTCCACTGTACACCGGGTAGGGCGAAAGCGAAAGCGTCGCGCCCACTGCCGGGCGTATAGGGCGTCCGGGTAAGCGACACTTGCCGCAGGTTGTCGGTCGTATAGGTTCCCTTGCCGTAATCGGCCCAGAAGAGGAAGTCGTACGTGCCGGGCACCAGTGCGATCTCAATGGCTGCTTCGTCAAGCGTTCCGTTTGCTATCTTATGTAGTACGCATCGGGGCTTGGTGTCATTTGTCCAGGCCTCGAAGGTATAGGTCAATGTTTGTTCTGCAGCCGTCGCGCCGCGCGTCGCCGCCTTGGCTGCAGGCTCGTTCTTCAGCACGCTTTCCGAGTGCAGGTAGATCACACCGTTCACGGGCATAGTCGGGGCGGGCGTGGGTTTCTCGTCCTTGCTGCAACCGGCAAAGACGGTCAGTGCGAATAATAATATGGTAACTATCTTTTTCATCCGGATGTCAGTTTAGTCAGGGATCGTAATATTGATGTCGCCGTCGAAACCGGGGTCTATGCCGATGCCGGGGGCGTAGTCGCGCGTGAGGAACTCGTCGCGTATAGTCGTCAGTTTGCCCCGCACGATGGGCACGTCGATGCCCTCGATGCGGTTCAGCAGGTTGCCTTCGCTGTCGCGGATCGTAAGATCGACCTTCACGGCCGACTCCGAACCATTGACGAAGATGTAATCGCTGGCCAAGTGGGCCTCCTTGTTCGTCAGAGGCGTCATGTTACACTCGAACCACATCCCCGTGCGGGCGTCGTTGGGCTTGTTCGTGTAGGCGTTGAAACCCGATGGGAAGTACCCGGCGTAGTCCACCTGTACCCGTATCGTCGAAAGGTCTGGCGTTTGGGACAGCAGATCGTCGGCCACGGATCCGGTTATCTCCGAGTGTCGTGCGGCCAACTCATCAAGAAACTTGTCGATGTCGGTAGCGATGAACTCGATCTTGGCCATCGGGCGCTGGAGCGTTACAGTCACATCTACAGTTTCGTTCCAGCGGTCGCGATGGGCCTTGAGGTCGATCTCCTGCCGGGCAACGTAGGTATCCTTATGGTCCTCGTCACCGATGTAGTTTCCGGCAGCGGGCACGCTGATTGACGAGAGCGAAGGAATCGTATAGTATTTGTCGTCCACGGAACCGTTATCCACGTAGTCCATCCACGCTACGACGTGGTAGCGGGCAGCGTGTAGCGCCAGCGAGGTGTGGATCGTGTGGTGTCCGTCCGCCGCCGGCTCGCAGCCGAGCACACGCCGTTCCGCGAGTTCGCCGCCGATCTCGTCGCGGAATACCTCGACGATCCAGCGAACGTCATACGCGTCAATAACCTCCCCTTCGGAGCGTCCTGTCTGCTCGTAAGGTTCTATTTTCGGGTCTATCGCAAGAGACAGATTCGCATTGACCAGCGTGGGATCGACGCCTTCGTTTTCCGGAAATTCCAGTACGGTCTTGTCACAGCCCGTCAATACGAGAACGAGTAAATGGGCAATATATATTGTTATTCTTTTCATCTTCCGCTCCTCCCTTATTTTCCGAACCGATACAACAGATTGATGCCCACCTTCGTCAGGCCCCAGTAGTTGTAAGCCCGTCCCTTTTCGAAGCGGGCGCCGTTTGGTATATTATAATAAGTATCGTATTTCGTATGGACGTATCCCGCGCCGACGGTGAACTCCGCTGCCCAATGGCGGGCGAAGGGCAGCACGTAACCGTAGCTCAACCCCACGCCGTAGAAGCCGTCGGGCGACTGGTAGCGATTTTTGTTGTCCACAGCGATATTGAAAGCGCCGATGTTGAGATGCACTCCGAAGAAATGACCCTTCATCGGGGCTTTCAGCCAGTAGCGGAATTCGGGCTGAACAGCCAGAAAACGCAGGCGGTAGTCGCGTGCCACGGTGTAGGGGCTGTAGATGATCGGCAGATCGATCGAGTAGTGGTCGCCGAAACTGTACTCCACGCCGAGGTTGGCGACCGTAGCGGCCAAATATGCCACATTGGTTTTAATGGCCCAGCGATAAAGAGGACGTACGGGGTCGAACATCATTCCCTCCAATGCCTCAACGACCGACTGTGTCGATTCTGATTCCGGCTCTGCGGATATTTCCGCAGGTATTTCGGAGACAGGGTTACATGCAGACTCAATAACTGGCTTTTCCGATGTCGGTTCGGCTTCGCTCCCGGATAATGAATCAACCGGCATAACATCGCTCTCCGGTTCAGGCATCTGATTACTTCCCGCACTACGGAACACATAGGCCACGGCTATCACATCCGTCATTCCTCGCCACCGTTGCGTAGAATTCGTCGTCCGAAAATGCTCCTCTTTCAATCCCTCATGAACGATAAAATAAGACTTGACCTGATTGCTTCGATTTTTCGCAGCTGCAAGGTTTGTCTTGAAAGAATCGTAAGAGGAGCAAAAACCCAGCATACGCACTTTCATATCTCCTGATTCGATTGAAAGCTTGTGTTGTCGGATAGATTGAGTCAGTGAGTTGATAGCGGCTGCATTTCCTTTATAATCCGCCCAAAACATCCGTCGTTTCGGGGCAAATCGGAAGACAACCGTATCCTGCTTCTCCGATGCGAGCACACTCGTCTTCTGCCGAGTACTCTTGCTGGCTTTGGCGGATAGAACACTGTCTGGCTCTTGAGCCGCAGCATTCAGCCCGTACAGCAGGAAGCCGAGTAAAAAAAGCCTCGGGAACAATCTCGAACGACCTTTTCGATCTGAAATACTTTTGTCAAAACAAATCATACTAAACAATTAAATAGACAAAGATTTTATTCCTCATCTGCTTGTGAAGATACAGAAAATTTCTGGAATAGCGGCATGAAAGGCATGAAAATGCGCTGAATGGCTTAGTATAAAAGCGTTTATGAAGCCAACCGGTGCCAAAGGAAAAAATGAGGTAACGCAAAGGAAAGCGGAATATTGAAGAAGAACGGTTGCCAAATCATTACCTGTTAAAAAAAAAGCATATTCTTATAAACTGCTTATTTTCAGCGTGTAGGATAAATGATGATGCCTGGCGCAATGGTAGGAGATTTGCTTCTCTATTCCGCATTCCGCCATTACCTTTTTCA
>ENA-OPCV01000437-OPCV01000437.1-human-gut-metagenome-genome-assembly--contig:-NODE-437-length-39351-cov-4.746361_pt1 | contig 39351 bp, 36 predicted proteins | sample MGYA00241257_ERZ501494 | MGnify/ENA primary metagenome ERZ501494 (study PRJEB25962, sample SAMEA2042618) | human gut metagenome | biome: human gut; feature: human-associated habitat; material: faeces...
GCATGTATACATCAGAGACTTAACAAAATAAGAAATCACGTAAAAAAGTACAAAAAGGCGCCATACCTTACGGTATGACGCCCCTGGTCACGAAAGCCTTTGCAATTCCACCTATTTGTTAGGGACAAACTTTCTAACCTCACATTATCCTTCAATGGCAATGTGTTTCGTCTGCTCTACTGCTTTGGCTTCTTTCTTCGGCACGGACAGTTTCAAGATACCATCCTCATATTTCGCATGAACATCTTCCTCCGTGATCGCATCACCAACATAAAAGCTGCGGCTCATTGAACCGGCATAACGCTCCTTGCGGATATATTTGCCTTTCTTATCTTTTTGCTCTTTGTCTAGGCCCTTGGATGCCTGTATCGTCAAATATCCGTTATCCAACTGTGCTGTGACTTCATCTTTCTTAAAGCCAGGCAGGTCGATATCCAATTCATAACCATCTTCGGTCTCACGGACATCTGTTTTCATCTCGTTCTTTGCATGCTTGCCATACAAAGCCTTGTCAATATCCGGGAATGAAAAATCCATCCAATCATCAAATAAGTTTTCTCCAAAAATACTAGGCATTAACATAAGTCATTCCTCCTTCAACTTTTTAATGCTCACACATGTAAAAGTTACATTTTGGGAACTTGGGATTTGAATCTTACTTCTTTTTCTTTCCTCTTCCTTCGTTCTGATTATGTTATACCACTATTATTAGCACTCGTCAAGAGTGAGTGCTAATATTTTTTGTGAATTTTCTGTGAACTCTTTTGCTTCTCTGCCTGTGCTCGTAATTCTTTAGCCGCTAATGCCGGATCCGGCGCTTTCATGATCGCCGACACTACGCAGATCCCTGCGATTGGAATGCCGTCCAATATATCCAGGTTATCCTTATTCAGGCCGCCGATCGCATTGACCGGGATAGGCACTGCCTCACAGATGTCCCGCAGTGTATCTGTCGAAGTCAACACGGTTTTTACTTTCGTTGTTGTTGGGTAAATCGCTCCCACGCCTAAGTAATCGGCTCCCTGCTCATAGACATCCTGCGCCCAAGGAACTGTCTTTGCCGTCGCACCAACGATCTTATGATCGCCCATCAAACGTCTGGCTGCCGCAACCGGCAAGTCACTGGCGCCAACATGTACACCCTCTGCATCAACCGCAAGTGCTACATCCACACGATCGTCAATCAATAACGGCACATTGAACTTCTGCATGAGCGCATGCACCTTGATAGCAAGCTCCATATATTCTCTGGTCGTCTTTTCTTTTTCACGAAGCTGCAGCATCGTTGCTCCTCCGATCAATGCCTGCTCGACCCGGTACAAAAACTCCTCTTCCGTAAATCCGGTACTGTCCGTAATAAAATATAAACTCGGATCAAAATTTCTCATTATCCTCCACCTTTCCATCTTTTAATAGGGGCACTTCTGACAAGGTTTCCCCTTATTTACAGAGCAACTAACCAATATAAAGATAATCGTTCAAGACCGGCTGCAATCCCTCTTCCGCGATATCCTGATACATCTTATCCAGACTGCGGCTGTCGTTGATCTCAAACTGCTCATCGCCCTGTGGTTCTTCGTTTTCTTTGCCATTGTACTTACTGTCGTGATCCCCGATTCCGGTAGAAACCCCTGCTGATACTTTCGTTGCCGCTATTTTTACAATGCCATCACGAAAAGAGGCGCTCTCACGTGAGGATACCGTAATGCCCACAAATGGCAGAAAAATGCGATAGGCACAGATGATCTGACAAAGCTGCTTTTCGTGAACATCCAACGGATTGATCTTGTCATTGTTAATGATCGGTCTTAGTCTCGGACAGGAAAGAGACATTTCCGCATGCGGATACTTTCTCTGTAAATAATATACATGAAGTGCGCTGGCAAGTGCGTCTTTACGAAAATCGGACAAACCAAGCAACGCCGAAAATGCCACGCCTCTCATTCCTCCCCGCAGTGCTCGCTCCTGTGCATCAAAGCGATAAGGCCACACGCGCTTGTGTCCCATCAAATGCAGCGTTTCGTACTTGTCCGTGTCATAGGTTTCCTGAAATACCGTTACATAGTCTGCGCCACACTCATGCAGATAACGATATTCATCGGTATTGACCGGATAGATTTCAAGTCCAACCATCCGAAAATATTTTCTCGCTAATTTACAGGCTTCTCCAATATATTCTACCGAACTTTGCCCTCTGCTCTCGCCGGTCAGGATCAAAATTTCTTCCATGCCGGAATCCGCAATAACTTTCATTTCCTTTTCGATCTGCTCCATCGTCAGCTTCATGCGGTTGATGTGATTATAGCAATTAAAGCCACAATACACGCAGTAATTTTCACAATAATTGGCAATATACAACGGTGTAAAAAGATACACCGTGTTACCGAAATGTTTACTCGTTTCCCTTCGTGCACGCTCCGCCATCTGCTCCAAAAAAGGTTCTGCTGCCGGGGAGATCAACGCCTTAAAATCCTCGATCGTACATGTCTCATGCTCTAATGCTGCCCTTACATCTTTTGCCGTATAGCGGTCTGCCTCATACTGTTCCATCTGCGTCATCACCTTACCACAGACGTCTGACTCAATGATCTCCATTCCCGGTAAATATTCCATATGATCTTTTCTGGAAGAAGGATCTGTCTCAAGACGGTGCTTTACCGCAAGAGCCTCCGGGGAAAGATACTCAGAATCTACTAAAAATTGATTTTCCATTTTATATTCCTTTCCTATATAGGATTATGGTGTCTATAGTCCCTTTCTATGATAGGATTATGGTGTCTATAGTCCCTTTCTATGATAGAGCTATTCAAACTTTTTGACACCTTAATCTGTATCGCCTTAGTCGCGCAAAAATCCGGTCAATGGATCGGAAGCAGATGCACCACGCGTCAATACCCTTCCAATTCCCGCCAGATATGCTTTTCTTCCGGCCTCGATCGCTGCCTTGAACGCAGATGCCATCATTGGCAGATCTCCTGCGGTTGCAAGTGCTGTATTTGCCATGATCGCCGCTGCACCCATTTCCATTGCTTCACACGCCTGCGATGGTTTTCCAATACCGGCATCTACAATGATCGGAAGGTCAATCTCATCGATCAATATCTGAATAAACTCCTTCGTTGCCAATCCTTTGTTGGATCCAATCGGTGAAGCCAATGGCATCACGCAAGATGCACCGGCGTTCACAAGATCCCTAGCCGTATTGAGATCCGGATACATATATGGCATAACCACAAATCCTTCCTTTGCGAGAATCTCTGTTGCACGGATCGTTTCCTGATTGTCCGGCAATAAATACTTCGAGTCGCGCATGATCTCTACTTTAACAAAATCGCCACAGCCCAGTTCCCGCGCCAAACGTGCAATACGAATGGCTTCCTCAGCCGTTCTGGCGCCACTGGTATTCGGCAATAACGTTATCCCTTCCGGAATGTAATCCAAAATATTTTCCTGCTCTTTCGTATTGGCACGACGCACTGCAAGCGTAATGATCTCCGCTCCGGCGTCTTTTACTGCCGCCTCGATCAACTTCATGGAATATTTTCCAGAACCTAAAATAAAACGAGAGTTGAACTCGTGTCCACCAATTACTAATTTGTCATTTTTCATGATAATCTCCATTTCTGTTGTATGTGTCATTTATTTGGCTGCTTCTTCCCGTTGTGAAACCGGCGTCTGATCTTGGCCGGCTACTTCTTTCCGTTGTGAAACCAGCCTTTTAGTTTGCTGTCTACTGCTCCTTTGCGAGGATGCGCAGGATCGTATGTGCCTGATGTGCCGCACAGATCATCACTCTAGACGCCACTAATCCAACGCCGTCCGCAACATCACTGCATCCATCACCGCACAAATAAAAATGCTCCGTCAATTTCCGCGTCCGGATCATATTAGGATCCCCAAATCCCGCCATACCGGAGCCCGCCACAAAATACTTTTGTGGGAACTGCTCCAACACGAGGTTCGTAAGCATTGCCTTCGCTTCCGGATTGTCAAACGCTTCACATACAATGTCCGCCTCCTGCAAAAGAGCAACCGCATTTTCCGTTGTAATGCGCACAGTATGTATCTCCGTATCAATATAGGGATTGATCTCCCGCAGATTCTGTACCATCGCCTCTGTCTTGGGCATTCCGATCTGTGTGATCTTGTACTGCTGACGGTGAAGATTCGTAATATCCACGCAGTCAAAATCCATCAAGATCAATTTACCAATGCCGGCACGCGCCAATGCGGTCGCTATGTTCGAGCCAAGTCCGCCCAATCCACAAACAGCAACTGTTGCAGCCGAAAATGCTTTCTGCCGTTCCTCTCCATGGCGCATCGTGAGCGCCGACATCCATTCTTCCTTTGTGGGGATAGCAGAGCTTTGTTCCCTGTTCATCGACATTTCATCAACCACCTCCTACAAAGCTGACAACTTCTATGCTGTCTTCATCCTGCAAAACCACATCATCATATTGCGATTTAAAAACAATTTCTCCATTGCGCTCTACCGCAATTCGCTTTGGATCATACTCTGTTGTTGTCAGATATTCAGAAATTGTCTTTCCTGCAAGATCTAACAACTCACCATTTACTTTTACCATGCTTCTCCTCCTCTGTTGGTAATGGATCCTAGTGCCAAAATCCACTGACACCCTAACCCTATAAAGTAAAAAAACAGGAGACATCTGATGCCTCCTGCAAAAAATCTTCTTATCATGACTTCCTACGGCGGCATTATCCGCATCAGGTTAAAGGGTCGAAGTTTGAGCACTTCCTCTCAGCCTGCTTTATTCAAGCTCCCCTGTTTTTATTATATTATGACCTTCGTATGCAAGATCAGGCACCGTCATCCTCTGACAGGCACAATGCATATCGAACGACCTCAGTTATCATTATACACAAAAAAGAAATCAACGCAACGTTAAATGAGAATATCTTTCAAAAATTTACTCTTTCTATACTCGCTGTTTTATTAGAGGACGTATCCGTGATTGGAAACGTCAACGCTCCCGCCAGAAATCCAACGATCAATATAATAATAACCGCCCATTTGGGAAATGCAGCGCCCTTATCCCGAATATGATCACCAACCAGCGGATTGATCATTATCGCTGTGATCAAATAAATAATACCACTCACAATACCTGCATTTGCAAATCCTGCAATAGCGAAAAGCAGCACGAATACAGACAGAAACCAAAAAATAATATTATAGATCAATGTGGCAACCGAACTGAGCGTACTCAGATAACCTGCATTATCCACTCTCTGCTCTATGTGAGCGTTTCTTTCAGCTCGTTCTGCTTCGCTTTTGGTCTGCCAAACTGCCTTCTGCTCCGCTTGTGTCCCTTTTAACGCATCCTCATGCGCTGCACTTTCTGACATTCTTTGTGCATCTGTATTATTTAAATACTGCAAATACTGCTCATCCGACATTTCCTGTTGCTCTGGAGTGCGGTACATAGCCGGAATATCATATGTAGGTCTGTCGTTGATGGCGATCTGGAGCTCTGACTGCTTGGCCGCGATCTGCGCTTCGATCTCTTTTACTGACTGTTCCTCCTCCGGCTGCAAAAAGTGCGATGGAACAGGCATCTTAGCCAATTTGCCAAGCTGCGCAATAATACTCTGTGCTTCATTTCTGGCATTTATAAATGCAGCACTCGTTTGGTCTACTTGATTCGAGAGCAATACCACCTCTGACATAAAACCATCAATATTGACCATAACGCCCAAATGAGTACAGGTAGGTATCTGATCAGACACCGTAGTCCCGATGGTCTTTCCATCCATTTCGCCAAGCCCAACAGCCCCAACTGCTGCTCCAAGCGGTCCAAATAGCATACCTCCGGCTACAGCGCCTCCTAAAGAAGCATGTTTCTTTGATTTGGTTTTGGAACTCTCCCGGGTGACAACACGGCAACCGGTCATCATGTTCATTTCCGCACCCCGAATGCTCGAAAATAAGACCGTTGTATTATTGATCTGTATTTTTCCTTCTGTCCGATTGACCCCAATTGATCCGCCAGCCAGGCTTTCCCATCTGTCATTGGCAATACGCGTAATTTCGCGAGTTCTCTTTTTAGACAGTGCATCTCTCTCATGTTCAATCTTCTTGATCCGCTTATTATAGGCATTGTCACTATTCTTGTGAATTTTAGCAATCACTTTGCTTCGATATTTCGGATCGTTCACAAACTTATATAATTCTTTTTCTTCATTCGCCATTGTACTGTCCTCCGTTAAAAAATCAAACTCATTTTCTATTCTGATAGGTTTGTTCTGTTTTTAATCGTAGTTTCAACATCTGTGATCCGTGCTGCAACTTTTTTCACTTCCATTCGTCTCCACGCTTCTAAGCAAGCTAGAAATTCATCTGTTCCTTCTGCCTCTATTTTGTCAAGCACACGCAAAACAACCTGTCTGTTTACTTCTTTTAATTCGAAAATGACACGAGCATGTTTTTCTTTTACATCCAAACAAAATCTTTGGTAAAGTTCTTCCGCAAATGTTTCCTTTTCTATCTCCCATCCTTGTTCGGAAAACACCAATAAAGGAAGTCGATAATCATACTTAATCCTGAGGTAATCTTTCTCAATCATCCAATCAACACATTTGCTAATATCATTTAGTTTTAGGTTATGATAATATCCATACGCCGGGCATTCATTCAGTTTGTATTCCAATATCTTTTTATCCTTGGAACCTTTTAATAGTTTGGCAAGCATGTTTCTCCCACCGGTAAAAATCAGTTCATCTGCACCTCTTAAAATCATCCGAATATCTTCCGGTGGCAAATCCTTAATTTCTCCTGCATCAAGAACAACCGGCACTCTGCGTATTTTTTTGCTCATTTGTTATCCTCTTGTCCTTCCTCAAGTAATAATCTGACTTGTTTAATTTGGTAAACACTGTTTCCCCAATTTAAAACACATAATATGTATGCAATCTCATGTTATCACCTTTTCACTTCCTTGGAAACTTCTTTAATGCTTTCAAGATATGCTTTTTCGACTGGTGTCAAAGTAATCTCCTGATATTTTCTGTATTCTGACTTTGCTTTCTCCAACGCCTGTTTATGACTTACAGAACCAACTCCAGTTAAAAGTTTTCTATTTCCGGATGACAACACGCTATCCAGCTGCTTAACATAATCATCCATATACATTGGCTTATGCTCAATTGCATTAATTTCAGCCAGATCAAAATAACCAGAAACAAGATTGTTTAATACTTTGAGTTCATTTTCTTCAAGATATTTCTTTGCAATTCCTATATCCTTTAATGCTGGTAATTCTCCGGCAAATGAAGTAAGTCCCATAAATGGTTTTTGTGCATCAGCACGTTGATATATAACCTCTGCCGCAGTATGACCATGTGCTGCATAGTGAAGTTTATTCTGAACAATTTTAAAGAATCTAACAGACTCTTCGCTATGAGGATTGTAATCTACACTCGTAGCATACAAATCAAGAACCTGACGATACAAGACCTTTTCTGAAGATCTTATATCCCTGATTCTGTCAAGTAACTCTTTCCAATAATTTCCTCCACCATTTCCTTTCAAACGCTCGTCATCTATCGTAAATCCCTTAATCATATATTCTTTTAACCGCTTTGTTGCCCACTGCCTGAATCTTGTTGCAATCACTGATTTAATACGGTATCCAAGAGATATTATCATATCAAGATTATAATGAGGAATCTGCCTTGTCACCTCACGATTTCCTTCTTTTCGAACCTGTCGGAAATTCCGACAGGTTGAAATTTCGTCTAATTCACCCTCCTCATAAATATGCTTAATATGTTCTACTACATTTGTTCGAGAAGTTTGGAATAATTCTGACATCTGCTGTTGTGTCAGCCACACTGTATCATCTTCTATTTTAACTTCTATATTTGTCTGCCCATCATCAGTCTGATATATAAGTATTTCCCCATATTCATCGGTTCCAATTTTATCTGCCATAAGCACTTCTCCAATCCATTACTTCTTAGTTATGAACTGTGAACTCATGTGTTCACTATTGCCCCAACTAAATCTTATCATCATCCAAACCTCTGTTCAACCAAAACTTTTTCCAAGATTCAAATCCGGATTAACCAAATTAATCAACAAAATACTTAAGCAATGTCCACATCTTACACATGAGCAGACATACTAACCTGCTGTATCTCAATCAACTTTTGATCATAAGTATTCTGCAAATTCTGCCAAACTTCTACACTCGTTCCAAGCATTACAGAAAGCTTCGTTGCTAAGTCATTTGAGATATTAGCCTGCCCATTGATCAACTTACTTAATGTCTTTGCTGTTGTTCCCATCCTTGTGGCAAACTCATTCTGACTTATTTCCATAGCGTCAATAATATCTGCAATATAATATCCAGGGTGAAATGCCACTATATCTTTATATTCCTTCACATTACTCATAATGGTTCGACACCTCCGTCACCTTCATATTTTTAATCATTTTACATTGAGCTAAAGTAACACTACTCCTTCTTTGCATTCTCCTCCTGTTCCAACCACAATAATCATTTGAAGATTATAATGCTTTATATCGCGAGTCACCTGACGTGAACCTTCAGTTTGAACTATTCGGAAATTCCGGATAGTTGCATCCTCCTCTAAGATTCTAAGTCGAATAATCAACTATGTTTTTATTTTAACACTTGCTGTATGGTAATTGCAGTCCTAATTGTAAGATTGCCAACAATGCCTGCATTTGCCGTTTTTGTTCCACCAATTGCGTTTTTGATCGCAGTCCCGTCAAATCACCTTATGCCGGTGTTCCCACTTCGATCAAATTCCCATCAAGATCATAAAAACGAATGACTTTCTGTCCCCAACTATGTGTCGTCAACGGATTAACATACTCTGTTTCCGGATATAGGCGTTCCAATTTGTCCACAAAACTTTCTATCTCTGCCTCCTCAAAATAAAGCTCACTATGATTATTTCTTGGCAGAACATCCTCCTGCAAAAAATCTTTCCAACATTCCTCTTCCTGAAGCACAAGCCCCTCGGAAAGAATCATATTTCCACCATTATCCAAAAGCATTTCCAGACCAAATAAGTCATGGTAATACTTCTTGGATTGTTCTATATCTTTAACAACAATAAGCACATTTCGTAACTTCATTTTAATCTCCATTCTGCAAACGCTCTGCGTCCAAGCTCCACGAGCAAGACTAACCATCTGCCTGCAATCTATGTAAAAGCAGATCAACGCTTTCTTTTAATCCATCACTAAATTCTGCTAAATCAGCAATATTAATAACACCACTATTAATTAATGTCACAATATCAAAAATCATATTTTCTTTACTTACTTCACACAATACTCCCGGATGTCTTTTGTCTTTTTTTATTCGTTCCTCCAGTTTCCAGAATTTATCTGAAGCACTTCCCTCTCCGTCCAATAAAATCATATACTCCTTAACCAATCGTTCCATATAAGTTTCTTGCCAATTAGCAACACATGCTCTAAACAACTTCCAATCTTTTTTTGAAATTTGCATATAGGCACTCTGTTTAATCTTGTCCATAATCCAACCTCACTTCCTTAATGGGTTCTAAAAAAGTCGAAGCGTCAATATATAAATCCCTTAAAACAGGAATCAAATCGTTCTAATGAATATGGTCCACGAAAACGAATTATTTTATCTCCATAACGAAATTGAATCATCTCTTTATCATTACTCAAATAAGCCTTTTCTGCATCCATAATAGTCTCCTTAATTAGTAGTATATATAATCTACTCTCTGCCGTAAACATTACTACGCAACACATTGTCCCGACGATAATTATATATCCGTTCCAACCATATTTCAACAAAAAATAGACAGCCATCACTCTGACTGCCTATCCGCTAATAAGATATTTGGATTAAGGCATTACCATTGACTCTCCACGGCCATTATTTCTCTGTCAATTTTTTAATTATTTTTATGACATCCGGCTGAGTTGGTGTAAATTTAACACCTCTCTTTAACATACCCATCACTTTTCTTGCCTTCTGCTCAATTTCCTTTACAGTATGTTCACTGGTTAACATTAAATGATTTCCTGCAATCGTATATTCTCGCTCTACATATGACTCTGTTATCGGAAACATGTCTTGAATCAGAAAAGCACTTTCTCTGTCATCATCAAGTTTTACAATATGTATAATATCACATGGTTTTCCAGCTTTTTTCTTATTCTCAACAATCTTTTTGTACTTGTCTATCCTGCTTGATAGCGGAATCATCCAATACAAACCTGAAGCTGCATCCTCAAAACAATAGTAATGAGGTCTGTTACCTTTCTTATTCCCTTTGAGGTATGGTTCATTCATATCATCAAAAAAGGAATCTTTTATTATATAAAATCCTGTCTTCTTCATGTACCCCATCCTTTGGTAAAAAAATCCTCCACCCATGCTGGTGGAGGATAACACTTTCAACCCAACCATTTATATACCGCATATTGGTCAGCGGTAAACTTACAACCCGACCATTTATATACCACTTATCGGTCAGTGGTAAACTTTCTCTATTGAAAGTGTAGCAAATCTTCTTCCATAAGTCAATAGGCTCAAAAGATCTTTCACTAACTTTTTGAAAATAAATTTGCTATTATAATATGCCCAATTTCTTAAAAAATTACCCTCTACTTTTTCTTTTTTGAACGCTCTTTTGTATGTATTACATCCCACTCAATCAATGAAATTTCGCAGGATGCCGGTATTCCTTATGCCGCCTTCTCAAACCGTTCCATAAATCGCTTCGCACAAGTCTCATATCGAAGTCGTTTTTCTTCTGCATCATCACACCAAGTTTCCGGTTCATACTGAATCTCAACGGCGATATCTCGCAAAACCAGTGCTCCGTACTTCTCCATCATCTCGGCTAGGGGTAGTCAATCCCCCCATAGAACCTATTAGATATTATTACTTACTACTTCATCATATAACTTAATCAACTGGCTAATACCTTAATCTACGATTTCTTTCATTTGCGTTCTTTATAATTTTTTCAAGAACTGCATTAGCTGCCTCATCATCATTTTTTGAAACATTATTTTCTAATGTCTCAATCAAGTCCATTACCATCACCTCATAGTCATATACAGAATTGTCAGATTTAACCTGGCTAGAGTGAAGAAGATCATAGGCTTTTTCAATGTTCTTCTTCAATGTTTTATTATCCGTCATATCCATGATGCCTTTCAGCATAGCACTTGACCGTTTGACATATTGGAGCTCTACTTCATGTCTTTCAATACTTTCCGCAGTATTCTCGTTGGCCAGCATATTGGACAAGAGTATAATTGCATCCCCTCCCGCAATAACTACCTGAATAATTAAACTTGCTTTATAAGACTCAGGATGCATGATAACGAACACTATCCCCACAATAAAAGCCACAAAAAAATACATAGAAGAAATAGCGTACAAGGAAAATCTAAAGATTACCGCATTACTACTTTTTCTAATAAAAAACGATGTAGCCAAAAGCATCATGTAAGCAAAGTGGATAAATCCGTATGAAATCCATACCGAAGCTGGATGATAAATCCCCCCTGCAATAAAGAATACCATATTAAACACTACAAGAAATACCAAATCCAAAAAAATCCAAAGTATATTTTTCTTACCCATTCATCATCACCTCACATTCTGCTCATGACTTCATTGACTTTTGCATTATATTGTTCCTGCGTAATCAATCCAGCATCAAGCATTTTCTTCAATTTTGCAAGCACTTCCACCGGATCTTCACTTGATGGCTTAGTCTGTTGCAGCTGTTCATCAGGTTGCATTGTTCCTTTAGGAGCATATCTTCCTGACACAACAGGCTGATGTTGATGCTGAATCGGGTCATCATGATGAGACTGTTGATTCATAGGTGCGAACATCTGATTTGCCATATTGCCAAAAACATTTCCAGCAGCCATTCCCATGCCCATACCAGCACCCATAGCTCCAACTCCACCGGCCCCAGGGTTTCTTGCTAAATCTCCAAGAATATTTGCTGCCTGCTGTCTTCCCCAATCATTGCCCAAAATATCCATTGCTGATTTGTCGCCACGTGCAAGATTTCCTTTTGTAATTGCCGCAATCTGCGATTCATCAATAGCATCATATTTAGAAATATCAATATCAAGTCCAGCTAAAGAGAAACGGACACATTTAAGCCCATATTCTTCAACAACTTCATCAATATAAGGTTCAATTTGCACAGAAAGCTCATCTATATAGGCATCGATACCGACAAGTTCCTGCTGAAGGTTATTCAAAAACTTAGATACCGCTGATTTAATTTTCCCTTGAAATTCGTTTGCAAAATACTTATCAAGTTCTCCCTGCATTTGGAATTGCACGTTGTTTCCTATCAATTTTTCCAGGAACTTAACGGGATTTTCAATGCGTACCTTGTATGCTCCGCGTACTTTTGCGGATGTTCTGATTCCCCATACTTTATCTCTAACCTGAATAGGCGTTTCGGTTCCCCAGCGAATTTCTTCGCTATCAGCTTTACGAACAAAATATACTACGCAGTTAAATGTGCTAATTCCACCAGAAAATACATTCCTGACTCTGCTAATGAACGGATAATTTTCCGTGGAAAGCTTATATGTACCATTATCAAAAGTCTGCTCGACCGTACCTCCTTTAATAAAAATAGCCTCCTCTCCTGGCATAACAATCAGAGTCGAATTCGTATTAAAATCCTCTTCCGGCTGACGCCAAATTAGTAACTCACCGGGACCAGAATTCTTAATAACATCCGTCCAATGTTTCTTTCCACCAACATAGGCGACCTCGTTAGGATTTTTACCAAACAGTGCCATATAATGCATCCTCCTTTGTTAATTTATATAAGACTGTTCAACCACATAAAGTAATCATGTCCTAATGCTAAATAATATGGTGCTAAATCATTACTCACATAATTTGAAATGGTATCCGCATATTCAAAAACATTCTTCTTCAAATCTCCAGAGTTAGCAATAATTTCATCAGTTAACTCAACAAGGCGATTATATTTATCGACTTCTGAAATCTTTTCTAATTCCTCATTGCTCCTTGAAAACAGAGCAATCTTCTCATCAGTTAACCGAATATCCTGCACATCCTTCGCAATATACTCAGAAATATTGTTCGGATTGATATAAAAAACTGTGCTAACTATGTTTTTTTTATCCACATCACCAAATCCAAACTGCGATGTAAATGAAAACAATGTCAAATACATCTTTTCACCCTGTTCGCTTATAAATGGAACTGAAAATGATTCATTATCCATTATTTCAATGGGAGATCCCATCTCATTTAGCTTTTCAATTATTTTAACTACTGAACCCACTGGCTACCTCCTTACCATACTGGTTTTTGTGAAATGGTTGCACAAGCTCGCTTGACATTGAAAGCCTTCCAAAAATCATCTACATTAATCTTTCTACAAGCATCCCTCTCATATGTCCTTCCAGTATCATTTATGTAAAAGTGTGTAATATTCCCGTTGAGAGAATCGCGCTCACAACTCATAATACCGATAGCATGATTAGCACCTCCGTCACCATAACATTCTTTAGATAACTTAATCCCCTCTACATTATCCAGTTCCCAAAGCATCCCCGCATTCACGCCAACAGATACTGCCTTTCCACTTTCTACTGCTTCTGCAATATTTTCAAGGCTCCTAGAGCCATCACTGTAAGCTGGTATACCAAAGTGTTCCCAAATATCTGGAATATTACTTGGTAATGTTCCACCGCTCCTAGAACAAAGCGGTTGTCCACGCCTGTCCGCATGAGTTGAAGCGAACCCTACAACATCGTTTTCAACATGCTTACTTCCGGCAATCTTCAGCCAAACACCTGTATCTGCCAACGCACAAGTACCACTTTTTGAGTATTCATTCTTGCCCTGTGAAAACGGAAGAATATTTTTCAAATCACTCGGATGATCAAAGACCCTTGCTTTCGAGCCGTCTGGTAATTCCACCAAGTTTATTGTCTGTCGAGTAGAATCCAACGGTGTTATATCAGCTTCTGGTTCTTTAACATCAGCACCTTGAATAGCTGGAGGCCTCCACTGTGTTTGAATATCTTGATTTGAATCAGAATCGTCAGCCACACTATGATCAATCAAATCCGAATTCTTGGAAGGATTAAAAAAATTTTGGATTTTATCAAAAAACGAGCCAAATTCTTTGTTCTCTCCAGCTGTTTGTTCCGATAGTTCTCCTTCCATATTTACATGCAACTCGCTAACATCTGCATCAATATCCTGCAATTCGACATCCTCATTTCTATATCTTCGACCTATCACCTCAACAGGTATATCGTATCCAGCTGCTCGCGCTGCAAGTATGCGATGGCGTCCGTTACAGTCAAATTCATAGTAACCATCATTTTCAATTACCTTTGGCTTATTCATAAAATAAACATCCGCACATTCTGATAGTTCAGAATCAGCAAGTAGCTCATCTATTGTTCTCCCAGAAGCAAGTTGTTCCTTAACATCAGGGATATGAGATGCCACTTCTTTAAAACTTTCTAAAGTTCCATTCTTCTCGTGCTGGCTCCAAAAAACATCTGGTTTCTCCAATTCGTGCTCTCCAAGATGAATCCCTTCAATCATGCTTGGAGAAATCTCGACCTCTTTAGAAACATTATAAACTTCATAGGACGACTCTTTAGGATAATAATAATCTTTCTTAAATTGCTCATAATTTTCCCCCTTTACAAATGAGTCTGATCCGTCGATGCGTTTGTCAGTTCCAAAACCTCCAAATAACTGACTATCATCAATATCATCCAAATACTTAAACGGATTATTTTCACTGTCATCGCCACCAGGTAGATTCAAATCTTTGCTATCAGCATTTTCTAAAATAGGGAATTCCTTATTCCGTTCACTCTCAGCATTACTTACCTGTGAAAATTCATTGTCAGGAAACGCAGTAGAGTGTAATTCCCTCCAAACAAAATCCTGAGAATACTCTGCGAAATCATCTATCCCATAATTATGCTCATTCATATATTGCAACAACTGTATCTTTGCATTTTTCTGCGTCATCTCTGGCATTTTATAATCCGGATACTCTCGATGCATCAATTGCCTCCATTGAGGATCTTGCGAGTAGGTGGCAAAGTCATCTATCCCATAATTATGCGCTGCCATATAATCATAAACAGAGTTTATGATTGGTGTGTTATTTGCATCTGTTTCTGCATTTTCTACAGCATTAACTTCTGCATCTTGCATCTTATCTGTAGCGTCTATATCTTTTGTAGCCATTTCAGCATCCACTACTTCAGCTACAACATCTAGCACTTCGTTCTCAGCGTCTACACTTTGCATATCTATTTCTTCATCTGCTACTTCATCAACCTCTGTGTCTATTACTTCATCACCGATGCCTTCACTTTCTGCATCTGGCTCTTTGTCCTCGACGTCTACATCTGTTATATCTGTTTCTTCATCTGCTACTTCATCACCCCCCGTGTCTATTACTTCATCACCGATGCCTTCACTTTCTGCATCCGGCTCTTTGTCCTCGACGTCTACATCTGTTATATCTGTTTCTTCATCTGCCACTTCATCAACCTCTGTATCTATTTCTCCATCACCTATGTCTTCACCTTCTGCATCCACCACTTCATCTCCAGTATTTAGCACTTCATCCTCGATATCTGCAGCTTCATTAGTCTCTGGATCTATTATATCATCCTCTGAGATGTCTTCTTCAATATCTCCAGAAATGTCCCCGGTCACATTCTCATCAATAATTTCATCTTCTGCAACATCATCTCCCACATTCTCGGTATCACTGATATCCTCTGAAATATCTTCAATATCATTCCCTGAGATGTCTTCTTCAATATCTCCAGAAATATCCTCATCAATAATTTCATCTTCTGCAACATCATCTCCCACATCCTCGGTATCACTAATATCCTCTTGGACTTCTTCAATATCACTCTCCGAGATGTCCTCTTCAATATCTCCAGAAATATCCTCATCAATAATTTCATCTTCTGCAACATTATCTCCTACATTCTCGATATCGCTGATATCATCTGAAGCATCCTCAATATCATCCTCTGTGATATCTTCCGTTATATCAGCACTACTATCAGAATCTGATATCTCAACATCCGACGACATATCTACAGTATCGCTGAATTCTTCGTCCATGATCTATTCCTCCTTTAAGATTTTTCAAGGGAATTCATTATTTGCACTTCTCTTACAGGAATTTTTGTGCCATATCGTATTTTCCTCCATAAATGCACTTTCACACAGGAAAGCAATTCCCTTGAAAATGGTTCATCATTTAATTCCGCCTTTACCAAATTAGTAATCTGGCCAAAAACTTTCTTCACAGGTTCAAATCCACTACAACCAACTTTAAAATTCTTTACAAATATTCTTCTGGCAATTTCTCTCGCAAGAATTCTTCTTGCATAATCACAAGTTTTTGTACAATATCTCGTTTTCATACATTCAGGGTATGGTCGCAGACACTCCTGCTTATCATTCCAGTAGGTACTTAATTTTTGTATTCCCTCATCCGTAAGAGTAATGTCAATATTATTCTCCAAACGGTAATCCGGTGTAATGACCTCCTCTGGCTCATCAAGCCTGTTGAAGAATAAAAATGCCTCTCCAGGTTTTAAACGGGACAATCTCTGTGTCTGTGCCTCACTCATATTCATACTATCAGCTACTATTTGCTTATCCGTCGCTTCAACAAGGCGAAACACCATTTTCATATCTGTTAAAGCAACCACATCTGTCGAAACCTTGCGTGGAGATTGGTCAGCTATAACTATTCCAACGCCATAAGAACGAATCTCTGCCAACATTCTTTTAACCAGTCCTTGTGCTATAGCACTCGGATTTGCATCGCCCTGACTTGCATTTGACTCAGCATCTAAAAGCACATGTGCCTCTTCTAACAAAATAACATTTTTAAGACCACCCTGACCCACATAATTGGAATTAACAAATGCCAATATTGAAAGTAAAAGTAGTGAAATAATGAGGGCTTTTTGATCACTGTTCTCAATGGCAGCTAATTCAATAATCGTCGGTTTTTCCAGCAAATCCTGGATCGGTATAGAAAAGTAATTATCAAATAGATTACTTAAGCTATTTAACCTTACTACACCTGCACGACCAATATTTCTAGCATCTCCCGTATAACCAATTTCATCAAATGTATTTTGAAAGCATTTAATAAAATCAGAAATATTGAAAGTCTGTCCCTTATCGTCAACTGTATATGTATCAAGCCATCTAAAATCCGAATAACAGTTATTGATTGCTTCCTCAAATATCTTATCAAGAGGAGTTGACATTGAAACAGCCGCTGCAAACGCTGTCTTAAGTGTAGATTTATATGTCTCCAGTTTTACATTCTTTGGAGGAACAAACGGATTAAATACGAACGGAGAAATAAAATTTTTTCCCGGTGTAAAGACCTGTAGTTCCGGAATACTCTGGATAAGTGCCCTATACTCATTTTTTGCTGGCTCAATAACTAAAAAGGGTATATGATGATCTTTCCACAACCTGTCCAACAAACTTACCGAAAAAGTTGTCTTTCCAGAACCAGGGGTTCCCACAACAAGCATATGTTTAGCAAGGTCATTCAAAGATATACCAATAGTGTCATTACTTCCAGATGATTTCAGGTTTCCAATTTCAATATCACCTGCATTAATAAGATTGTCTGCATAGGTTTTGCTGCTACTTTCAGTCTCATTTATAGGTAGACCCGCCGAAATTCTTTGGGTTCCAATTGGAATCCTGAAAAGTCCTGAGGATTCATCTGCTGTTATTACATATGGTAAACGATAAAGACTCTGAAAACCCATATCCATTGTCCAAATATTGGAGGTTCTGTCACTCTGTATTAAAATCTCATTAAATACCCATGGTAGAGGCATAAAGTTCTCCACTATTTGAATGTCAGCATTTGAAAAATGTATATGTTTTAATGCTGTTGGATTGGATGAATCAAATGCTAATGTACTGTGAACCTTTGATGTCAAATCCTCTACTGCCTGTTTACTTCCAAATATAATAAAATTATATAAAAAAAGTGCATTATTTTTGCTACTCTGGTAATATTTGTATGTTTCTACAAGCATATCCGCACCAGAAAAGCTTACATTTCCAATTCCTTGCGTCATAACCCCTTTACTCAGTGTATCTAATATAGGAGTAATCTGAGAAATAGCCGTGTTTTCTTTCTCAGATAATCTAGTAGGAATCAGCTGTGCTGAAAAAGCTGTATTAGGATGATGAATCAAACTATTCACAATTGATCCCAAATCATGTGCTACACCAGTAAATCGATCAAATGCATAACAATTGGGCAACATCTGATTTTGTAAATTCTCAATACGTTCATCTTTTACAAGTGATTCAACAGATTCGATTTCTAAATCTTTCAGTTTTTTTTCAATATCGCCACTATCAATATACTTTGTACCATATTGATACATCTTTAACATAGAGTCACAAGAATTTAATAGCCGCTTAACCATTGAAATAGCAGCCTGCTTATCTGCCCCAATGGAACGAAGTATCATGTACATGTTAATCTTCGCCTCGAATGGTTGATGACTGACTGGTTCCGTAATCCATAAAATTTCAGCCGATATTTCCGAGTTTTCATTTTGAATTCTAAACATTTGATAACTCTGATACAATTCTACCAGCAGATTACTAAATCCCTGACGATATTCATTCTCAATATCTGTCTCATTTATATAATTTTCTTTTAATATGGTGTTTGTAGGAATTGAAACAATTTCAATAATCCCTATTCCAGCAAATTCACCATGATTTAATTCTATTGTATTTATCAAAACCATATCCTCCACCAAAAATTTATTTACGGATAATCATAGCCTCCATTTGGTGCATGACACCTTGATAGTCTCTTTAACCCATTGATGACGCCAATTATTGTTCCGTATTTTTCAATAGACATTATCATGTATTGTGAACAACTAGGCGTAAATCTACATGAGGAGCGAATACTCTCTGGAGCAAATTTTTGGTATAAATAAACAGCAAATATTAATATTCTTTTTAATCTGATTATCAATATAGCAGTCAATATCAACACAAACAATTTTAACAGAAGACTCTTACCGGGCAGAAAATACACATATTCCACGAATCGTAAGGCTTGATTTACAGTGTCTTCTAAATTATGTGTTTTTATAAAAAAATAGGCTATTATTGATAATGTCAAAGTTGTTACAAAGCCCACAGTACATTTAATTCGCACTACTTTCCATATTATATCTGGACGATATACACTACCATCTTTTATATATTTTTTCACAACTAACATTTATCTATCGCCCCCTGCAAAAAAATAGGACAGCTATACCGCCACTATGTATAGATGCCCCATAAAATATAAAACTTAAGGCTTAACTTGGCAAAATCAACCTGTATATCACCAAAGTATGTTATCTATTGCCTTTCTTTTCGCGCAATTTTTGCTTCATCGCACTAACTGAAGATTCAGCATTTGGAGCATTACTCGTTGAACAATAGAATTTATCTCCTGGAACCACAAGGCTGAAACTGCTATAATCTCGATTAACCTTTTCTCTGGATTTTTCCTTACCATTGCAACCTGTCTTAATATTAAAGGCCTCAACAGTTTCTGAAGCAGTATTGAAGTTAGTAATGTCAGTATAAAAGTATTCCTCTGAAGTTTCTCGCTTACCATCTGACTCCATATCCCAACTATACTTATACATGTATACCTGACTGTCACTAAAGAAAAGCCATGCCGTCTCATACCATGTACTACGAAGTTTGCCGTCCTGCTTACCAATAAAAAGATTATTTCTTGCATATCCCTCAAAGAAAACCGGCTCAATCTCTTTAAGCTGATCTTCATCCAGTCCGATTTTATTCAATGCTTTCTGCTTCAAATTAAGTCCATCACGAACAGAAGCAACCATGCTGTCATAATCCGCATCTGTCATTTTTCCAAATGTCATACAGCCACCATAAAGGTATTTGATGACCTGCTTTTGCTGCTCGCTCTTACCTTTGCATCTCTTGTTCACATCAGCATTTTGACTCTGGTACATCACTCCAAAGACAATTGCAACAATAATGATAAGTACTAATAATCCCATTCTGTGTCTCCTCCTTTGAGAATATTTTTGTTTATTTATTCTTAAAAGCAATTGTGGCTAATCGCTATAAGACATCCGGTTTTGCAACATTTAAAATTGAAAATAACTGCTCTTGATCATACTCAGAAATCCCCACCTGAAAAGCAGTATTTAATAATTCCTGATATGTAGGCTGTGTCTTGTAACTTTTTCTAAAAAAATAATCATATTTTACATATGCGTAAAAATAATAATAAATCCCTCTCGGTTCAATCATCAAAGCAGCATTAATATACTCTTCTATTTTATCAATTGCATCCCGCGGAGCCAAAAAAGCTTTTTTGCCTTGTAGCAAACAAATTGCAGAATAAAAGAAAGTTTCCGAATTATCAAAATTATCTTCCATTGCCTTTTCAAATGCCGTAAGTGCTTTATCATATAGTTGCAACTTCAGATAGCACATAGCAACAGAATTATTTAATGTTATGTCATCTGGATTCTCAGCAAGAGCTTTTCTATATGTTCCTGCGTACTTATTAACCTCTGGCATTGGCATTGCATAAACACTGTTAAATGTAGAAATCACTATTGGTTTGTGACACCAATCACACTCCTTCTGACCTGTATTAACTCTTGCCCCGCAACCTGGACAATTCAATTCAATTACTTGTTGGCTCATCATTCAAAAACCTCCCTTTTTCGTAGAGTGATTTACTCTACGAAAAAAGGCCACCTAATCCCATTATAGCTGAAAAAAGGTGGCTAATTGACGGTTTACTCTGACGGCTTACTTTGTCACCAAAAGTTCCGATAGCATATTCATATTCTTTTGTTTTAACTCCATTGATGGATGTACATAACGATTTAATGTAATATTTACACTAGCATGTCCTAGAATTTCACTTAAACTTTTTATATCAAAACCAAGTTCAATACATCTTGTTGCAAATGTATGACGCAAAGTATGGAATTTTACGCCACTTATGCCGCATTCTTTAGCAACCGCTTTAAAACGGTTTTCCATGCAACGCGGTTCAATATAACTATATACATTTCCTGTCAACAAAAATGCACTTCTGTCCTTTTGAGCCGGAATTAGTAATTGAAGTACTTCATTTGGAATTGGAATTTTTCTGATAGAACAATCGCTTTTAGGTGATTGAATTACAACCTCTGTTTTTCTCTCCATTTTTCCAAACACCTGAATTCGCTGCATAGTATGATGTATATAAAGATACTGTTCTTGAATGCATATATCTTCCCACTTCAGTGCACATATTTCTCCAATTCGTAGCCCTGTATACAAACAAAGTAATATTCCTAAATGACATGGTGACGGTTTGCTACACAAAAATTCACTCAATCGGCTCTGTTCTTGCCGACTTAATATCCTCATTGGCTTTTGTGATTGTTTAACTGTTATATCAGAGATGTCAGTTATTTTAAGTCCCTTTTCATGCATAGCGAACTCGAATATATTCTTCAAAACCGACAAAATGCTATTCACTGTTTTGGGCGACAATCCATTTACTTTTATCCCTCCAAATTCAAGCAAATAACGACTAAATACTGTGACATCATTTCTTGTGATATTACTTATCTTATTGTCGCCAAAATAAGGAATTATATAAGAATTAATGTTATTTAAATACTTTGCAATACTTGATACTTTTAATTGTGGTTTTTGAATTTGAAGCCATTCATAAGATATATTTTCCAAAGTATCTACCTTATTAGTCTTTAATTTGACAATTTCAAAATAAGTCAGTCTATTCTCGACATCTTCATAAGTTTTGCCATAAACATAACCATATTGAATTTTTCCATTTAAATGACCTTTTACATATCTCCCTTCCCAACGCCCGTCTTTTCGTAAATAAATATTTTTCCCTTTTTTTGGCATTTTTTTGCCTCCTTGTATATATTTGGGGATATGAAGAAACATTTGTTTTCTTCATATGCTCCATCATTTTCAGTAAAAACAGTGTCTATCCAATATATAATGAAAATGCTATGTGTTTTATACAGAATTTTCTTCGACAATTTGACAACCGAATTGACAAGGTGTAGAATAAATTTATTAGAATATGAATTTCGTAGAGTAAATCACTCTACGATTTTTTTGTGCCATCTAAACCCCTGTAAAATCGGTCTAAATGCTATATTTAAATATAGTTCGCTTGTGGTTCAAATCTCTTTTTATGGCGAGTAATTTCTCCACATAAGGTACTTTTAGAATGATTTCTTCAAGCACCTTATTAACAGCTTTTAATTGCAAAGTCCACAGAAGATGCTCTTCAGGCAACACATACAATTCGCTTTTTGTTCCAATGTCTCCGTCAAGGCCAACACTGTTATGCGCAGCTTCACCCAAGGTCTTTGCCATATCTTCTGCAACTCCTTTGCCACGCATCCTTTTGTCATGTCATATCTTCCGGATCCCATTTACTCCAAGTGCGATTATATCTTTCAACAGTGGTGCTTTCTCTAACACTGCCAAACCACTTGCTGCATCAAATCTTGTGTATAATCCCAGATACTCTAGAAAATGTATTGCAAGCCATCTTTGTATCCTGTTCATAGATATGTTATGCTGCTTCATGATCCTGTCACGGCTATATACCAAATCACTTATTTCGGCGTATATGCCTTCTGGCATATATGGAATGGAATACCCATTCACAACCAGTTTTGTTATTATTTTTGGATCTTTTGCATCCGTTTTCTTTGGATTATTTCAGCAATCTCCTTGATCTTCTTAACCGAGAATGGATTGACCATCAGAAATCTTTTCTGATGATCCTTAACATACTTTGCAAACGCAAACCAGTAATGACCAGTCGGCTCACAACCGATCAGAACTGCGGTCTTGTTATTTCCTTTCTTAAGAATCTCAACCCAAAGATCAAAAGAATTAAATCCTTCGATATGGTTCTTAAAAACAAAAAAACGTTTCGTAAACTCTCGTCCCCGATTATTGAAAGCCCTCGCATAGTGTGTCTGACTTCCAAATTCATTTGGAACCTCCAGTGCATTGATTTTTTTGTTTACATCCACCAAGATGCAACTCCATCATACCTTGAGGTTCTTTTTTATTCAATTGACACTTTTAGTGAATTACAGGAATGCTCCTCTACACTTTTATTAAGCATTTAGTAACTAGTTTTCAGCTATATTTCACGATATTTGGTCATTATGGTGACCTCCTGTATAATAGATTTACACAATAATTTGTGCATAATTCTATTATAAAACAAGTGGCTCATCGTGACCAGAATGATGGCTCAAGATAAAACGGAATCGTGGCTCACTTACGCCGGACAGGTGGATCATTGGGGCACAGATTATTCAGCATTTTTCCCTATCACTGAGATTGCTGCTTCGTACAACACGTATCGCAATCTTTTCCTTCCACGGTAACTGATCTGGCTTTCTCCGTTATGCTTTCCGGAATCATTGCTGACAATGGCATATCCGGCAAGTTTCTGCAACTGCTTTGGGTTGTCAAAACGTCCAATGTCACCTACCTCTGCCACAAATCCACACACCGTAGTGATACCTATTCCTTTGATCTCCAACAACGTGTCAATATATGGTATCTCTGCCAGAGCAGCTTCGATCGTCTGCATCAGATCATCCATCCTTTTGCTGTACATTTCATAATCGTTCAGCAAAAGCCGTAATTCTACTCTTGCCGCTTCCGGTGCTTCATGGTTGCCAACGCTATGCTCTGCTTTGTTTACCAGGGGCTTTGCCCTCTTTAATCCTACTGCTCTCAGCTTAGCATTCCGCCATATGATGCGGATTCACATACACTACGCGCATCCCCTGTTCCTGCAGGAACGCTCCGAGATTGAACCAATAATGCCCTGTCGGCTCCATGCCCGGTATCACCTTTTTCTTATGATGCCTTTCAGCAATCTCATCCATCCAAGCCATCTTTCAAAACACACTCTCCCTTATACTTATAAAGACTGTTTTAAGGTCTAACACCTATTTGTCTCAATAGACTTTCAATGAAATCACGAGCATACTTGCGTTTTAATTTACTGTGATTTGCTTGGTTGTAATAGTTTCTAAGGCAGTTATAGCAAGAAGTGTTTTCATCGCAACATTGTTGTGATACTTTCGCATATGCTGCATTTAAAGATGTTATTACAGCGTTCTTCTCAACCAGTCTCTTAACATGACCTGCTCCTCCTGGAACATTGTCATAGATCAAAATATCATAGCTATGCTGCTCTAGGTTCAGTTCAAGAACACCCTCTATGTCATTTCTCTCAATCCCAAGTCCAATACTTATTCCTTCAAGAAATGCATACATAAATGACAACGCAATCGCATAATCTTCCTTCGTAAAGGATCCTAACATAGGAATAGTAAATCGAGCTACATCTGTTTGGAATCTATGTCCAAGCTTAATTTGAGTAAGTTCTTCACAAGAGCAATCAAATTGCCTGTAATTCTTGTGTTTCTTTAATGATGTAGGTGTAATTACTTTTCCTTTTACCATGTCGCTATATCCACATACTGGACACATATTGAATGATGACTTGTTCATGACAAGGAGCTCGTCATTGGTGCTTGTCTCAATGGTAATAGCATTTGATAAAGAAACAACATTCTCATCCTTTATACCACCACCAAGATATGATACTTCACCAGCATATGACCTTTTTGGCTTCGAACGAGTACTTTCTTTCGTGATACCAGTTTTAAATCCGTTTACTGGTTCAATATAAAATTCTTGTACCACTGTACCAAGAGGTTCTCCACAATACTTGCACTCATTTCCAGTTCTTGTACTTACAGACACATTTATCTTTTTACAATTAGGACAAGTGCAGAAATAATTTCGTGGATATTCTCCTGTTTTAGGTAAGGAAATATACTTTGAAGTATATTTTTTGCCATCAACAATGATTTCTGAATCCGGAGCATATTCTGATATCGCAATTTTTAAATCGCGACTCAAATCATAGCTATTATCCAGAATACCTTCTTTATATATTTGCAATTCAACAACATCAACCGGGAAGCCATATTTAGGAATGACACAGTACTTTGAAAGTGAATCAATTACCTTTTCCTTATGCAAATTCTCAATTTGTCTTTGGTAATAATCTGCTTCCTTATAGTTTTCTTCTGTTACAGCTTCCTTTTTCGCTTTCTCATACTCTTCTGCAATGGATTTAATTGTTGAAACAAAATGCTCCATCTTTTCATCATTGCCTTCGATTTCGTCAAACCATTTAAAGTTGTGATAATCTCGATATACATCCCCAGGGAGTATTTTCTCGTTGATATAGGTATTCAAATCACTCGGATGACTCGAAATATAGCTTTTAAATTCCTCTAATGCTTTTCCAAAGACTAATTCATCAATACTTCTGAAATAATCTGGGTGTATTCTAAAGAAGAATCCTAAACATGTAGCCATCAAATGGCGAACGATTATCTTATGATTTACTACATTAAAATATGGTGGCTTAATGACACCAGAAATCATTTTTTCCGGACTACAGAAGTATGTATAATCATGAGATCCAGTCCCACAGTATGTCAAAATGTATGCTGCACTATCTTTTCTTCTTCCTGCACGTCCTGCACGCTGTACATAATTCGCAGGTGATGGTGGTACATTTCGCATAAATACTGTTTCAAGGTTACCAATATCAATACCCATCTCAAAAGTTGTTGAACAACTTAAGATATTGATTTTTTTATTTTTAAAGTCTTGTTGATATTGCTTTGCCTTTTTTCGATCAAGCTGAGCAGTATGTTCCTTAACAACAATGCTTTCGATTTTCTTTGTCTTATATTGTCTTCTGTAATAATTCGTTGCAAGCGCCTCATCCGGATCTACTTCACTCAATGTGCCATCACATTTATCCTGAACACACTTATTATGGACATTATATGGAGTCAAACGACCACACTTAGAGCAAACATAGTATTTTGATGTCTTATAATTCTTAACTACATACTTACTTGCTTCAATTTGATAGCATTCCTTAGTTTCATGCTTCTTAAACAATTCACCCGCAACGGCCAAGTTGTTAAAAACAACCTCCAACAATGCTTTTGCTGATTCTTCGTCACAGTCACAAACTTTCTGAACATAACGAACAACCATATTACCCTTTCCCTTTACAGGTAAGAAACTTCTAACACTATTTATTGTCTTAGGGCAATTGAACATTACGTAGTTATCAAATCTTCTATATTCCAAAGCTTCCATCTTTTCATCTGGAGTTAATGTTGATTTGATCGAGTTTATGGCAGGTGCAACTTTGAATATACCAAATACAACCTGCATAATTGTTTCCAGGTCCTTCTTTGTAATGTTATATTCTCCAAATTCAGCTTCAACGTCTTCTTCGTCAACTTGAGACATGATGTCAGTTAGATCAACATCAAAGAAATACAATCCTAAACCTTCAGCATCATTCGAACCATCAACCTTTAATAGATCAACAAGTGTTGTAATCCAAGCATTTTTATGTGCACTTAAATCATTTTGAAATAAGTTACCTTCTTTAATCATTCCCGAAAGAGTTGCAGTAAGCTGATCTACAGAAATATTTCTATATTGATTATCTTTAATTACTTTCCAGATCAGTCTTTTCTGTAGCATTCTAACCTGGTTAGAATCCAAGAAAGCTGCTGAAAAGCTAGCTTGTTGACGACTATCGGAAAATGCCAAAAATTGCTTTACATTTGACGTCTCTGGTTCTGATTGAATGCTTTCTTTTCTCTTCAAAGATAGTTTACCAGTTTTCTTTTTAGTCTCCATTCCATCATCAATTGCTTCATACAAAATCTGAGCAAGCAGTGCAGTTCCCTCATCTTTTCCTACATTCAAACTCTTAACAACACCTGCTCTTGCTTTGTGACCGCAGCAAGGGCACTGATTTATATTATTGAACGCCGTTTCTTCTCCATCCTTCTTTGATTGGAGAACTTTAAATATAGAATGTTGAAGGCTGTCTCCGCAATTACATCGGCGTGCATTTAAATTTCCTGCAACATGAATCGCACCACACTTTGAACAAACCTTATACTCTTCAAGGATATCGCGGTCAACTTCCTCTTCATTTAATTCATTGCTCAACAAGAAGTAATCAATGCTTACAAATTTGTTATTTCCATAGTTTTCATAAATATCAACTTCCTTGTTCTGATAGAGATAGTCAAGCCCATCACCTTCATTACGCTGAATCTTTCCGATTATGTATGGTGAATTACAATATCTACAGTTTCCAGCTTCGAAAGCCTTTAAATCACCAAGCATATTAGTTTTAGTAAGGCTTAATTGTGGATTGTTTCCAAGAGTGATGTATGCACCAGCTAATGGGCGCACAAAAGAATGGTATTTCAGATCAAAAATACCTATCCCGTCTTTTTCTGCCATGTTGATGAGATCAATCAAATCTATCAACTGTTCAGATGTTATTTGATTATTAAAGCTAGCAAGAATACTTTTAAAGCTCTTACTTCCATCTTTTAATGTTTCATATAGATGGAAAACGTTTCTATCACCTACAAACAATTCATACAGGTAACTCTTCAAGTCCATTGAATCTACGTTTTTGTATCTATTTCCAATGGTTCTAACCGTCTGTATATCATTCTTCGCTTTCTTTATTTCAGAATAATCCCCTGCATCAATCGTATAACTCAACTTCGAACTAGATAGTAAAATTCTTTTAGAGAAGATAATATCTTGAATATCAAAGCTTGCAGATGTAAGGCTTCTAGCAAAATTTACGATCTCGCTTTCAGATTTGCCTTGCTCACCCAACGTAGCACTGGTTAGAATAAAGCGTGGTTTATTTGAAGCCAATCCTGTCAATCTACGCATCAACAATGATAGTTCGATTCCCAATGAGCCATAATACGAATGTGCCTCATCAAGAACAACAAACTTCCAGTTATTTAACCTCTCTGGAGTAAAGATTGAATAATCATTTGGCCTGATCAATAAATATTCCAGCATAGAATAATGCGTGAACAGCAAATGTGGTGGATTCTTTCTAATTTCTTCTCTCGAAACCAATTCATTCTCAGGGATGAAAGTATTATTCTCTGCACCATATTTCTCACGATAATTCTTAGGAACGCTTTCTTTCGTTTCCCCTGTAAAGAATCCATACGTAATTTCAGGACACTGTGTGAGTATTTTTCTTACTCGATCAATCTGATCGTTTACAAGAGCATTCATTGGATATAAGAATATTGCTCTAACGCCAACTTCCATATTACCTTTTTCAACATCAGACATCAGTTCATTTAGAATTGGATACAAGAAACTCTCTGTCTTTCCTGAACCAGTACCCGTTGTAATAATTGCGCTTCGGCCAGAGCAAATACGCCTAATACTCTCTTCCTGATGAGAATATAAAGGCCTCTCAAAATTCATATCTCCCAATCTACGAAATGATTTACATACTGCACCATCTGCAATCATTTCATCCAAGGACATTCCTCTTTTAAATGGCAAATTCAAATCGACATAAGGCCCCTTAAATAAATCTTCAACTTCCAATTGTTGCTCAAACAATTTTTGTAACTTTGGAGTTTTAAATTCAAAAGAAGACCTAAGATATTCTTTATACTGACTATTTATGTATTGAGATCGTTCAATAGGATTTCTCTTGCTCACACTGATTCAACTCCCTTCATATCGATATTGTAAGAAAAGATATCAACAGCTTTGCCATCGTCCAGCGAATTCATAATTCCATGATGATCGAAATCAAGCAACAGCCCATCTCCATCCTTAGTAATAGATAATTCTATCATTCCATCTATAACATCACTGCAAATTTCAATATCAACGGGATTTATGTTATCCAACATAAACGCACCATTGTATGTTCTTACATATACTTCACCTATATATTCATTTCCACTTATCATTTCTTTAAAACAAACATATGTTGTATTAAAGTAATGTCGCTTTCTTAGAAACTCTCCTCTGACAAACTGATCAAAGTAAACTTCCTTAATTTTGAAGGATTTTCCTACAAAATCTTCTCTCGCATAAAAGACGATTGGAAATTCCTTTAAAATGCGTTCTTTTTTGAGCGAAAGTCCTCTCTCTTTTTCAAAGAAAATCACTTTATAGTTTATAAAAGATGATAAGTCATATACATTCTCTTGAACTTCTTTTTCCAAAGCAGAACTTGTATATACGACATTATCCTCATCATCAATTATCTTAAACCTAATATTCCCTTGTCCGTAAAAGCACGGCGTGACAACAAGAGCTTTGTCTTCATGACTATAAATAACCGTTGTTTTATCCTCATCAAGAATACATTTGTTGTAACACCAGATTCCCTCATGAAAGCGTTCTTCTGCAACCAACACTATTCCCACGCAATCATAATTCGACTTATATGACAGTAAGAAGCCTGCAGAGAATCTGCTAAATACTCCTTCATTCTTAAGCCCAGGTGCTTCTTCAATGATTTGACCAGCACTGGTTAGTAAACATATTTTGTCATATTTGCATCCATACAGATCAATTGAACTTTCCTGAGTAATATCACCGATCCAAATTTCTTGTGAAAATGGTCTCCAATCTCCATTATCAATCCTGTATAACGGAAATCGGAATGGAACATAATAAATATATTCCTGATTATTCCAATTTAACTTAATCCAGTCTTCTCTAAAATCCTGAATACATATCTCATCAAAAATTGATTGTGACATCAAATCAGATTCCACAGAAACAATATATGAATTCTTGTTGTTCTCAACCTGTTCAACATGAAGGTTTTTATCTATAGCAAATTGAGTACGTAACACACTGATTCTTTCGCCAGAATGTAGCGCATTCACTCTTAGCTGATAAATTCCTGAATCTAAACAATCAAGTTTTAGCGAATACTTATTGATTCCTTTTCTTTCAACTGTAGAATGTTCAAAAGCATCCATTTTATACGAGTGCTGATTAATTTGGATTTCAAAACTACTGTCCGTAAACTCACTTTCAAAAACAAGGAATACCTCATCTTTAAATACTTCAAACTTGCAATCAGCCTGCGCAACGAAATATCCATCATATTTTTCACCAAACACACCAGGACGGATCATCTCAGAAAAATTGAAAACTTTATTATCGACAAGAACAGCATCTCCCAAGTGTGCACTATATGAAGATAGGCAATATGACTCTCCTGAAAAATACAAATGCAGCTTATCAACCTTACTCTTCGTACAGAAAACAGCTGTCCCGGAATAGTCTTTATTATTTGCCTGTTCCTGCCCTCTCTCATCAAATACAATGAAGTTACGATGCAATCTGGTTTTGCTCTCATAAATCACTTCATTTCCTGCTACCAACTGGTAAACAACTCTTCCAAGTGGATTAGAAATTTCAATTGCAGGATTCTTAATCTGATACCCACCAATGATTTCACGGATATCTTCTACATAATCATCATAAATGACCTTTTCCTCATTCCTAACAATGATTCTGATACTTCGATAATCATATGTAGCTTTCACGCGATGAATCGGAGGAACTAAATAAACCATATTCCTATTCAAAACATATTCTGGTTCCCAACGCGATCTTAATTGTTCGGATTTGCTTCGATGTCCATACTCTTTTTCTCTATTAATTGTTGAAAGCCATTCTTCATATCCTCTTTTCAAATATGGATTGTAAAGAACGTTATCCTTGTCCCAAATATATTTATCAATCAATCTAACGATAATGATACTAAGCTTAATAACTGCATCGTTATATACAGGATTAGTAATCAGCTGCTTTGTTGATTTAATCAATTTATATGTTTTCTTCGTTACATTAACTTGAAGTTCGTCACTTTCAGAACGCATTACATTCTGCAATCCATCATAAACAAACCGAAACTCACCATATAAATCATCAGGCAAATCGCTATTAAAATTTAACTTATATATGTCGTAGATAAACTCAAAGAATGCTCCCAGATAATAGCTTGGGACAATAGATCCCGCTAATGCCACATTGATAATACGAGGCTTTGTTCCTGTTACATCATCCTTTATTCTGTAATTATTTAATAATGTTCGAATAAGCCCTTCTACCTTTTGTTCTGAATACCGTTGGTACAAGTTCTTGTAAGTTTTTCTTACGGATTCATAAAAAGCTCCATCATAGTAGAGCATGCCAATTAAAACAAGAGACACAAATACAATTTCAGGATCATGGACATAGGTACCAGAATACGAATTTAACGCAATGCCCAGTTCCCTCTCTGCACGGTTATGAATAATATCTATTGCTTCAGCATTATCCAATAAATCAATCAAATCAATACCGAGATTTTTTCTTTCTTTGACACAGGTTTTTAAGTATCCTATTTTCGTTTCTATCTGCGCATCGTTTAATTTCTTTTTGAGTATTTCTAGAAGTGATTCTTGTTCCTCATGCGTAACAATACCATCTTCTAGTATCCGATCTATTTTTTCACAGATGATTTTAGAAGGCTTATGATCACGAATGAAAGATTCATTAGTTCTCATCCATTCTTGCAAGCGACACACTTCTTTTTCGTTGATTTCATTGTCGCAAATAACACCTTCAATGATTCCATTAAGTTCATAAATCTTCGCAGAGGAATCAGTTTCAAGAGCTGTATATTGACTACAATTATCTATAAGCATTTCTCGTTCTTCATCTGTGATGATTCCATCTTCAAGCACTTGTTCTACCAGTGAAATTAATCGAGCTTGCCTAGGCTCGTAAGATAAGTTCTTGTTCTTTTTTACCCACGAAGACAATCCGGCTACCTCTAGCTTATTGATAATACCGTCGTAGCTAATGCCGTTTATTATTCCTATTAACTCATTTATGTTACGCATCATCAACTTGTGTGGTGTTTGCTCCAAAAACTACCACAGCTCTCCTTTCATCTAGTATCTGTAATGCAGAAAAGCTTCTGCAATCTAAACTTACAATACAAAACAAGGTATCCATTTATCAGGACTCACTGGTTTTTGAGGCTCCGTTAAATTATCCAGAAGCACTCAAAATCCCCTTATTTTCAAGCTTTTTTCACACTTTTACTTCTGTACTTTTGACATCAAAACAACCGTCTCCACATGCACAGTCTCAGGGAATAAATCCACATTACTGACCCTCTTCAACTCATACCCGCGCTCCTGGAACACCGCCAGATCCCTTGCAAAGCTTGTTGGCTTACAGGAAATATACACGATGTTTTTCACGCCATAGTCGATGATCTTTTGCAATGCCTTTGGATGGATGCCGTCGCGTGGTGGATCAAGGATGATGTAGTCTGGTTTTTCCTCGATATCGTCAATGACTTTGAGGACATCTCCGGCTATGAATTCACAATTATCCAGACCGTTGAGGGCAGCGTTTTCTTTTGCAGCCTCGACAGCCTCTTCTACGATCTCGACACCGATGACTTTACGGGCAACAGGTGCTATGAGCTGTGCGATCGTGCCTGTTCCGCTATACAGGTCAAATACGACTTTATCATGCAAATCTATTGCATATGTTTCTGTGGCATTGCCACCTGATGCTTTTCCGTTAAGCGCATCACTGCCCGGTGTATTTTCTTCGCCCGGTGTATTTTCTGCCATATTTCCGTTGCCGGTTTCTCCTGCATTTCCAATATTAATCTCACCTAACACATACTCGCGGGCACGCTGATAGAGCACTTCTGCCCCACTTGTATTTGTCTGGAAGAAGGAGAATGGGGAGATTTTGAAGGTGAGTCCTAAGACTTTCTCTTCAAACCAATCTTTGCCATATAAGATCTTTGTCTCGTCGCTTTGTACAACATCGCCCAGACTGTCGTTACAGATCTGCAGAATACCTGTGATCTGTCCCTCAAGAGGGAGGGCAAGCAGGCGGCTGACAAGCTCGCTATAATCGATTTCCTGCTGTGTGGATGTAACGAGTGCTACGAGCATATCACCGGACACTTCGGCACGGCGAACGAGCAGATGACGAAGTACGCCCTGATGATCGCGTTTATGGTAATATGGAATGTTGTTTTCTTTGGCGTATTCTCGCACGCAGGCAAGGACTGCAGAGTAATCAGGATGTACGATCTGACAGCCCTCCGCATCGACGATATCATGAAAGCTTCCTTTTTTGTGCAGACCGAGCGTCAATGGACCGTCTTTAACGGCATCTCCAAAGGAAAATTCCATTTTATTACGGTATCCCCACTCTCTGTACTGTCCATCTTTTCGTACAGATAAGATTCCATCGTACTGATAACCATCTCCTTCGTAGACGGCATCAATCAAGCGAAGCACTTGTTCTTTTTTGAGGGCGAGCTGCTGTTCATACGGAATTTCCTGATAGTTACAGCCACCGCATGTACCAAAATCCGGACACTTCGCCTCTCGCGTTTCTAACTGTCCTTTTTTTAGGACAGTGCGCAAGCGTCCTTCACATTTATTTTTGCGTGCTTTCTTGACAGAGAACTCTACTGTCTGTCCGGGAAGCGCACCTTTTACGATAGCATATTCGGTTGCCACGCTTTCGTCAGGCTGTGGCACCTGCGCCTTTACAACTGCTTTATTCGGAAAGTCAACACGTTCTACCACGCCTGTTAAAATCTGTTTCTTTTTCATGTCTATCCTCATTTCTGTAACTGCAGATTTTATATTTATCTATTTCTGCATCAATAATTTTCATGCTCATTCATTTCTGCATCAACAATTTTCATGCTCATTCATTTCTGCATCAACAATTTTCATGCTCGTTCATTTCTGCATCAACAATTTTTATGTTTATCTAAATCTGCATCAACAGTTTTATTATTCATTTATTTCTGCACCAACAGATTTCCTATTATTCTCTTGGCTTGTCCGCAAAGTTACCCATGATCTTTAAGTTGCTGGCATATTCTTCGATCGACGCCATCGCATTTTCCACACCGGAGTCCTGCAGATTTCCGGTAAAGTCAACGAAGAAACGATATTCCCAACTGCCTTTGTGCATTGGTCGGGACTCGATCTTAGTTAAGTTCAGATCGTTATAATAAAAGTTTGCCAACATATGATACAGGGTACCAGCCTCATGTTTTATTTCAAATGCAATGCTGACTTTATTGGCATTTTTTACATATATTTTTTGATTTGAAATAATGATGAAACGAGTATAGTTTTGGTTGTGCTGATTGATCTTTGGCTGCAGCACGGTAAGACCGAACTCCTCAGCTGCGCGCACACTGGCGATCGCTCCCTGTGATCTGTCACCCTCTTCTGCAATTTTCTTAGCAGCACCTGCTGTGCTGTCATATTCCGCACCGCGTATTCCAGGATGTTCCTCTAAGAAATCTGCACACTGTAACAAGCCCTGTTGATGAGAATATACAACTTTCAGGTCATCGATGGAAGCTCCCGGAAGTCCCAGTAATGCCTGATCGACCTTGATAACATGCTCTGCCACGATGGTCACATCGTGATCGACCATCAGATCATAGATGTCTGCAATGCTTCCGGTGGAAGTGTTTTCGATCGGCACAACGCCATACAGTGCCTCTCCATTTGCAACAGTCTCCATCACTTCTTTAAAAGTCGTTTTGTTAAAAGAGGTGATCTTATCCCCAAAATATTCCAACATCGCCTGCTCGGTAAAGGCTCCTTTTTCCCCAAAATAGACAACTCTGGTGTCTTCGTTGACATCCAGTTTCTCTACTTCACGAAATGGAATATGGTTTACTCCGGGACCAAGTTTTTGATACTGATATTTACGGCTGATGGACATGATCTGGCGAAACAGATCCTCAACTGCTGTCTCATTAAATTCATTATTTGCCATCTTACGCATTGCTGCGATCTTTTCATTCTCACGCTGTGGATCATATACCTTCTTTCCGGTACTGCGCTTATACGCTGCAACGTCGTTGGCAACGTCCATTCTGTCCTGAAAGAGACGAATGATCTCTTTGTCAATTTCATCAATTTTTCTGCGGCTTTCTGCTAAATCTATTACCATATTTTTATTCACTGATCTGTCAACCAGCTTATCCTTTCTCTCGGTATCTTCCGAGCTTTCTTTATCCGGCATATTATGTGATAACCCCATCGCTATTAGAATACCATATTCCTTACCCTCTGCACAAGGAACGAAAAAAAACATCCGGTGATTTGATCACCGGATGCCCGTTCATTCACTCTACTGAAAACCTTTCAAGAAAGATGCTTTCGAATCTCCCTTATCTTTTCTTCCGCCTCGCTCTGCCTGCTGCATTCTATGAAGCTCTTCATCATCGAACTTGGACTCTTTGAAGTTGTCCTCCTCCAACAATGCTTTCAGATCAACTCTCTTTGCTTTTCTAGGCTTAGAAGGCTTCTTCGGATCCGGATGCACTCTTTTGCTCTTTGCGACAGGTGCCTCCTTCTGCTCTGCCTCGGCAGGCTCGTCAGCTTCCTGTGTGTCCTCCACTGCCGTCTCTGCAGAAGCATCCTCTGCTGAGTCCGTGGCAGCTGCCTCTTCTTCCGCCTCTTCCGTTACTGCAGCTTCTGCTTCTTCCGAAGTCTCTTCCACTGCCGGAGCTTCTTCCTGTGCAGTCTCTTCCTGTACAGTCTCTTCTTCTGCGATCTGCTCCTCTTCCTGTGGTGCTGCCTGCTCTTCTACAAGCTGTGCCTCAGGCTCCTGCTTCGTCTCCACGTTCTTTGCGGTATCAGCATCCTCTTTGGACCCAGCGCTCTGTACCGTCTCATTCTTTTTCTTTACCGCTGAATCCTTATGTAGGTCCGACGCCTCTTCTCCTTCTAAGTTGAACTCCGTAGCGTCATCACCAATAAAGATGTCTTTACTGATCGTAATATGTGCAACCAGTGCTGAACCAAAGTATTCGTTCAGAACCGGAACCTGCTCGATTGCTTTTACCGGATCGTCGGACTTGATCATTGTCAAAAATACAGCGAACGGTCTAATATAAACCAAGCACTGTTCCAATGGATATTTTTCCACTTTGATCGTAACCACTTTATCCTTAAATGCCTGTAACTTCTCTTCCACATCGGCATCCTCTGTGTGCAAGCTAAGGAAACTCTTCTTGACTGCCTCAAGATATTCTAATTTACGTGCTTCATTCATACGCTTCTCGATCTGATCGCGCATGATATGCATTTTCTTTGGAGCTGCATCACCAAGATTTGCCTGCTTATAAAGCTTTAAGCACTCTTTCTGTTTGGTATTTAACTCCATGATGCACTGCATCATTTCTGTATTTGCTTTTTCAGGCACAAACTCCTGCATCGTGATGCTTGCCATCACTTCCTTCACTAACGTACTGAACCGGATCATTTCCTCCTCAAGTTCATTGTACGAAGCAAGTAACTGCTGTATCTCGTTCATCCCTACCTGTCTCCCTTCACGTTAAAATAATCCTTCAAAATAAGTATAATACATTTTGTGAAAAATGCACATAGTTTTTTTACTTTTTTTAACTTTTTTTACATTTTTTTAACTTCCAAGGATCATTCTGCAATATACTCATTCGTAAATCCTGTATTTTCCGGAATTTCCTGATCATATAAATGCTGCTCATTGACCCATTGATAAAACATATTCCAACGGTCTGCATCAAAAACTCCGAACTGCGCCGCATCATCAATGTAGCAATCCTTTAGATATTCCTGACTGCCTTTTATCAGACGTTCATCAAGATCCGGCACGCTGCTGCATAATATTTCTGCTGCCTTCTCCGGTTTTTTGATGGCATACTCATAGCCTTTTTTGACAGCTTTCAAAAATTTTCTGGCGACATCCGGATGCTTTGTCAGGAATTTATTGTTCGCAATGATAACCGGACTGTAGTAATCAAACCGTTCGTCTAACTGTCGAAACGGCAAGAATGTCGTAACCAGTCCGGCCTGTTCACATTGAATGCCACCCCACTCATAATTGATCCACGCACATTGAATGTCCGAACGGAGTGCCGATACCACATCGTCAATATAACTGGATAATAATGTCACACGCCCAAAATCACCGCCGTCCGCTTCCACTAAGGTCTGTATGACTTTTTGGCGAAACAGCGTATCATTGGTCGCCAGCGTGTGATCCTGCAATTTGCCCGGAGAATCGATTCCCTGATCGGTCGATGAGATCAATCCTGCCGTATTGTGCTGCAAAATTGCCGCCACAGCCGTCACATTAATATTTTGATCTCCGGCAAACTCTTCCGCCAGATTGTCCTGTGCATCAATGCCAAATTCAGCATTACCGGATACTACCATGTCGGTTGCACCGTCATCCGGCGGCAGTACGATCTCCACTTCCAGCCCTTCGTCCGCAAAATATCCCTTTTGCTCGGCAACATACAGCCCGGTATGATTCGTATTCGGCGTCCAATCCAGTACCATCGTAAGCTGTGTTTTTGTATCCTTTTTGTTCGTCTGTTTCTTCGTTTGACAAGCGCAAAGATTCACTGACATACTTGCCACCAGGCATAACGCAAGCAAACGCATTCTAAATGTTTTTTTCATACTGATCACTCATGCCTTTCCGCACCTGTTGCTTTAAGTGAGCTTTCGCATTTTGCCACAGGCACAGATTCAGCACCACAAATTGTATTCGCTTTATTCCGCTTTCAAAAATGCTGCATAACATTTCTTTGCCTCATACACATCGGCTTTGCTGGTAATCTCCCAAGGTGCATGCATATTTAACACCGCAACACCGCTGTCGATAACCTGCATGCCATACAGGGACAAAATATATGCGATCGTTCCACCACCGCCAATATCTACTTTACCAAGTTCTGCTGTCTGATAAGCAACATTTGCATTATCCATAATATTGCGAAGTTCGGCCAAATATTCTGCGTTCGCATCGTTGGAACCGGACTTGCCGCGGCTTCCGGTAAATTTACTAAATACAACGCCTCTGCCAAGATAAGATGCATTTTTCTTTTCAAATGCATCGGCAAATAATGGGTCGTAAGCTGCATTTACATCTGAAGAAAGCATGCGGCAGTTTGCCAGACAACGTTTCAAGGTAAGCTCTGAATAAGTGCCCTCGAGATTGATCAGCTCTGCCACTACATTTTCAAAGAAATGTGACTGCATTCCTGTTGCTCCAACACTGCCGATCTCCTCTTTATCAACCAGCAGGCAGCAAGCTGTCTTAACCAGATCTTTGGTCTCTAACATAGCTGCCAAAGAAGTATAAGCACATACTCTGTCATCCTGTCCATAAGACATGATCATGCTTCTGTCTACACCGAGTTCTCTTGCCGCACCTGCCGGTACGATCTCTAATTCTGCAGAGATAAAATCTTCTTCTTCCATGCCATACTGATCTTGCAGCAATTTCAGCACATTTGCTTTGACGGCATCTTTTTCTTCGTCTTTCAAAGGCATACTTCCGATCAAAAGATCTAATTTCTCTCCCTCGATAACTTTAGCTGCCTTTTTCTCCATCTGCGTTCCGGCCAAGTGGATCAACAGATCTGTTACACAAAATACCGGATCATCCTCTTTCTCACCGATGCAGATATCCACCGTCTCACCATTTTTCTTTACAACCACACCGTGGATCGCTAACGGGAGCGTCACCCACTGATATTTCTTGATCCCACCATAATAATGTGTATCCAGATAAGCCATGTCGCTGTCTTCATACAATGGATTCTGCTTTACATCCAAACGCGGTGAATCGATATGCGCTCCTAAAATATTCATGCCCTGTTCCAATGGCTGCTCACCGATCTGAAACATTGCAACACTTTTGTTCATGCATACTGCATAAATTTTATCACCTTTTTGCAGAGCACGTCCCTGTTCCATAAAGGACTGCAGAGACTGATAACCTGTCGCTTCTGCCTGTTTGATAATCTCTTTCACACATTCACGTTCGGTCTTGCCCACCGTCAAAAACTCTCGATAGGATTTATTCACTTCTTCTAATTCTGTAATCTGCTCATCACTATACGCTTTCCATGCATTCTTTCTTTCCATCTAAACTCTCCTGCCTTTCCGTTTTTTACTCTGTCAACCCCCATATCACCCAATCATCCACCCTTTAGTATACAACATTTTCCGCAAAATACAAATTTAGAATCTCAAACTGATTATCTCATAATAATTGCGCATGATTTCTAAATTTTGTTGTCTCTGATGATTGATTTACATGCCTTACGTAAACTTAACCGTCCCGGAAGCAAGGTATTCATCATTTTTGAAAGGGACTTTGCGCTCGTCGTTAC
>ENA-OPCV01000451-OPCV01000451.1-human-gut-metagenome-genome-assembly--contig:-NODE-451-length-38530-cov-5.266199_pt1 | contig 38530 bp, 40 predicted proteins | sample MGYA00241257_ERZ501494 | MGnify/ENA primary metagenome ERZ501494 (study PRJEB25962, sample SAMEA2042618) | human gut metagenome | biome: human gut; feature: human-associated habitat; material: faeces...
CCAAGCGTTGAACGACGGGCACTTCCTTGATGGAGTTGGAGGTGAGTTTCTTCAGTTCCTCATCTGTCAGGTCATACACCATGTCGGCATTGACGCTGTTCGACTGAATGGTCAGCGTCTTCGCATTCTCATCAATGATGATGCCATGCGATGCCAGACACTCCTGCCACTTCTCATTGGTGAAATAGACAGGCGAGGTAATCAGTTCCTTATAAGGCTTGGCTGGCTCCGTGCTTCTCGTGCGGCTGATGGAAGGCATTATGATTCCCTCCAAATCTTTCAGCACATCCTGTTGCTGAGGGCTATAACTCTGTTGCTGTCCCTTATAATAGAACCCATAACCGCCGCTCTGCAATTCGCCAGGCTTCATTCTGCCGTCCCAACGTTCAGGCACAATCGGGGCTTCGGGGAAGAACAATCGTCCTCCAACTCTGCGAAGATGGAATCCCTCCTGACTGCGTGGTGTCCAACCTAAAAAGGGTGGTGGCATATCGATGCGCCCCATCCGTCCATACTCGCCGATACCAACACGATAGCCGTGCAGCCCCATAGCTACACGACCGTTGGCATTGCGTGCATGAACGAAGTTCTTGGGCATATAGAAGTCGTTGCCCACAATGCCCGTAAAGGTATTGTAGGCTAACTTGTTGGCATGATTCGTTCCCCAGTCGGTCAGAGCCAACATCTGCTTCTCGGTGATGTTATAGGTAAGCAGCGGACTGTCATGCCCTTGCACCACAAGCTGATAGCCGCTGCCATTACTCACCACATGAGCCTGCATACCATTGCGCATGAGCAAGTCACGCATCTCTGGTTGCAGGTCCATCTGTTGGGGATTCGTATTCTTTCTTATCGCCATACTTATTCTTCACTCTTCATTCTTCACTCTTCATTTATCATGCTTCACCGTTCTCTATTGCCTTCTCCAGTTCCTCATCTTTGTGATGGACAAACTGCTCCGCACTCTCTTCACAAATGCAGAGTCCGTTCTTCAGACAATAGCTCTCATATTCTTCCTGCCATTCAGCAGAATGATGGTTGACATACTCCAACCAACCGTACTCGCCGCTCTGTATCTTCTCGACGAGCACATCCTCTGGATAATATTTATTTGATGCCATATACTTATTATATTATGTGTAGATTATTTGTGCATGGAAAAAGAGGCGCGGTTGCGCTCTCCATTCTTCTTCTGCTCATTCCAAAGTTCTTCCGTGTATTCCTCTTCAGGCACATAGTCAAGATTACCGTCATCGCCCATTACCCAACAGCCATAGCACCCGAAGGTGTATTTGTCCCACTCTCGCTTGGTGTTCTCCTTCCACTTCTGACTGTCGCCTTGATTAATCCTTATGCCGGTCTTATCGTTCAGGTCAATACCCACCGTCACCTGTTCGTCCTCCATGATGAGCGTGAGCGGCTCACCCTTCTGCATCACGGTCAGTTCTGCCGAACTCAGTTTCAGTTCATCCTTCAGCACCTCCAAGTTGCGCCCGATGACAGGCGTAGGTACCGACATCACCTGATTAGTCTCCGTGTCAATCTGCACGAAAGCCTTGCTGCTCCTGCCTTCCGCATCTTTTACGTCGGCGAGAATCGCCTTCCCTTCCAGCAAGTCCTCCTGCTGTTCCTGAGTAAAAGCCTCCAATGGTGATTTCTCCAACTGCGGATAGAAGACCACATCCACCTTGCCGTCCTCCATACGGACCAACGCAAATCGGGTGCGGCTCTTCAATGTCTCGCCCTCATCATTATTCACCTGAATGGGCAGCAACGGTGAACGTCGTCCCTGACCAATATCTTCCAACGCCCACATGGGCAGGTCTTCAATCTTCTCTTGTGTGAGACCAAAACGAGCCAGTGTCTGATAAGGCACCTCGCTCTCTTCAAATCGTACTTGCTTCATACTTTAACTTTGAATTTGAAATTAAACTCATGCAAAGTTATATACCTATTCAGAGACAAGCAGAATTGCATAAGATAATGCGTGTTATTTTTGACGATTATTATTATTTGAGTTTGATTTCTGCTCAAAAATCAAACTCGATTGCTATATTATGTTACAATCTTCTTGTCTTCCCTTTGTTCTTTATGCCAGTCAAAGAATTGCTTGTTACTTTTGCACCATGAAACGATTTCTACTCATCACAATAGCAGCAATATTCTGTTCATCAGCAACAGTATTCGCCCAGTTCAACACCGTCACGCAGACCAAGGCACACCGCAAGGTTGTGCCAAAAACAACGCAGTCCACAACACCCGAACAACTGCCTCCGTGCTCGCCGCATCAGCGGCGAGACTCTCTTACCGTTGCCCAAATACAAAACCAAACGGAGCAGACCGACCGCCTCCCGGCACTTGTCAGTCCACTCCGTCACATATCTGTCACCAGCCCCTTCGGCTATCGCAGAGACCCATTCACAAAAAGAAAAGCCCTACATAACGGGCTTGATTTGAAGGCAAACTACGAACCTGCATACGCCATGATGCACGGCGAAGTCATCAAGGTAGGCAATGACAAACGTTCAGGTCTGTATGTCACCCTCCGTCACGGCGACTTCATCATCAGCTATTGCCACCTCTCCCAAGCCCTCGTTACCAAAGGCACCCACGTCCGTCCCGGCAACATCATCGCCCTGACAGGAAACAGTGGACGTAGCACAGGCCCACATCTTCATTTGACACTAAAAAAGGATGGCAAGAACATCAATCCTGCCATCCTGCTCAATCTCATCAAGCAAACATCTATGGACATTATGTTTGCTGAGAACATTGTCAATCCTGAAAACTAACTAATCCTTTGACCTTTACCATTCAGTATCACACCATCTTCGTCATTGTCCTTGCAAAGGTACATGTCATAACCTATTGCCTGGATGCTACAGTATGAAGGAGGTGTGATGACCTTGCCATCTGCTGACATCAGTCCATACCATCCGCTTTCTGCCTCATAACGCCGGCATTTTGCCATCTTCTCCACTGGCAACGGCTCAATGTTTTCCGTCTCACAGGTGAGTGTACCTTCCTCATTGTAATTCTTAGAGGTAGAGTAGCGCAACTCATCTGACTCATACGTCATATAACTTACGTCATTGATGTAGAAATCATTGATAATCTCACCGCTATGGTCGTAACGTTGAATGATGTGGTTGCTGAGAGTAACACTGATATATTCACTGCTTACCCAGATTTGACCTTTCGTGAACGGAATAACCGTGTTCAGCGTGCTGTCCAATACGCTCTTGCCCTCTCCGTTATCGACAACCCAGAAATTCCCGGAAGATTCGATGGAGAAATATTCTGGCTGCAACACCCACTTGCCCTGCTTGTCCAACAGACCGAAACGGTCACGACGTTCATTGTGGACAATGCAGCGGTTTTTGTGGAACACATAGCCTTCTGCTCCTGGGATATAAGGAATATGTGGGTCTATCACCACCTTGCCCGAAGCGTCTATGAACTTGATCCAGCCTCCGTCATCCACCGATGCCAGTCCATCGGAGAAAATCCATGCATGGCTGTACTTCGGCTCAATGACGGGTTTGCCTGTGAACATATTGAAATAGCCGCGTTTCTTGCCGTCACTGTAGCATATCAGTGAGTCCAAACCCAGTGGCTTGGCTATCCACTTGATTCCCGTAATGGTCTTCTTGCCGTCAGCAGTCTTCAGGAAACCGTCTTCATCGTAGTAGGTGTAATAGGTGACATTGCGGGAGATGTACTGCGTATCGTAATACGAGTCATCAAAATGCTTGTTTACCTCCAACCGATAGCAAGCAGTACGACAGAAATCCCAACCTGCAGCTATGGCTAGCAACACCATCAGGAAGGCAAAGCAACTGCCCACCGTCCGACGGAGAATCTTGCCATACTTGGAGTCATCCCTCATGCCCAATATCACCGTAAACCAGTTGGCAATGCCAACGAGGAGGGCGGTCAACCCATGCCAGAACAGAATGAAAGCCCTTTTCATTGATGTTATCTTCGTTCTCATTTTCCTTCCTCCTCATCAAAAGCTTCATCTGCCATACTGGTATATAGGTTGTGCCGCTCCTCTGCCGACATGGGAGCTGCGCATCCGTCTGCCTCCTGCATCTTCATGCACGAGAGACGTGAGAAAAAGTTCATGCGCGTACTGGTGTCCTTACCCATTGAGGCACGTGTGCCCTCATGGCTATAGGCAAAGTTGCGCGAGTTGCGGATAGACAGTTTCATTGCCACCTCTACGGAATCCTGGTTGGCACCCATATAGGTAAAAGTCCATCCCTCGCCACGCAGACGTTCCACAAGTTCCTTGATAGTTTTGCCGTTGTACTCGTGCGAGGCATTCTCCATGCCGTCGGTGATGATGGTGACGACTACCACACTGTCCTCAATCTCCTTGACATGCTTGCGCATAGCAGTGAGCGTAATACCCATGGCATCATACAATGGTGTGGTGCAGCATGGCTGGAAATCCTCCATCTTCAGCGGATGGGCATCCGCCACAGCTGTTTTGTCATACACGTGCTTCGTCTCACAGCTGCAGAATGTGACCAACGACACGAAATGGTCTTGCGTCTCGGTAAACTTCTCCTGAGCCTTCTTGATTCCTGCCAAGGTCTCGTTGAAACCCTCTACGGCAGCCTGACGAATACACTCCATCGAACCGCTGCGGTCGAGGATAATCACATTGAACACCTGCGTCTTCTTCATCTCTTGCTTGTTCTTTACTTCTTCCATCGTTTCAAATTATTATCAGTTTATACTATTAGTTGTCTATCAATCAAATGTTTGAAAATTCAGCTTTTGCCTTGTGATATGCGGAACGCACCATGCCAAGGATGTTCAGTACATGCTCCACGTTGTTCTTCAGACTCTCCATGTCGGTGTAGAAGAACTCGCAGCTGGCTGTTACGCTTTTCAATGTCTGGTCAATATACACCTTGGCAAGCTTTACTTCACGGCTCACCTTGTTGCAGACTGCCAGTGTGAGGGTCTCTTCTCCTTCGTTCACCTCGGAGAACTGGGGCAGAATAGCGGAAATATACTGCTCTTCCTCCTGACCCGTCAAGAAGAAGATGCTTTTCATCTGGAAGCGGACGCAAATGTCGCCGTCATCATCCACATGAGGCTTGTAACCGAGGCTCTCGATAGCCTTCAATATCATTTCTTTCTTTGTCATAGTCTTTCCCTCCTGTTTATTCGTTATCTTCATCATCTGCTATTTCCTCTGCCACAATCTCCTCAGCACTTTCAGCAGTGTCATCATTGGAGGAATCGTTTGCCATCGTTTCCTCAATCTCTGCCATTGCCTTGCGGGCAAAGGCAAGTCCAGCCTCCAAGTGAAGTATCATGCGTGAGATTACCGTCATCAGGTCTTCCTCGCCAAACAGTTCACGTTCGTAGAACAACCAGACGCTGTTTCCAAGCATATAGGTCTTGACATACTTCAGCGTGGAGTTTATCTTCTCCAACAAGGCGCAAATCTGCAACATTCTGTCTTCCTCCACCTCAACGATGCCGGGAAGTGCAATATTGAGAAACTCCTCATCGCTCTCATTGTACATGTCAGCAGGTTCAGTCCCTCGTAGTTGAAACAGTAACCCATGCCTTCCTCTTCTTCCAACTTGAAACCCAAGTCTCTGAATGCTTCCAAAATCTTCTCTTTCATAAATTTCTTATTTTGATTATTATTCATCTAAAACCTATAGTAGCGTGGCGACAACCCTCATCCTTTGGAGAGAACTCACTCCTCACTCGCTCGTATTCCCGCAGGTCTCTGCCACTGACAGAAGGACGCTTTTTGGAAATGACCTCTTCGAGTAGAGTCTGACTGATAGGCTGGTACTCATCCGTCTTTCCCTTGATAGTGGCATTGAACATCTTTCTTGCTGCCGACTTCACTATATAACTGATGTCGCTGCAGTTATAGCCCTCAGTCAGTTCTGCCAGCCGGTTGATGTCTATCCCCTCATCCGAGGGAAGTTTGGAGAGTGCTAACGAGAACAGGCTCTTGCGGGCTTCCTTGTCTGGCATGTCTATATATACCATCTCGTCGATACGTCCTGTCCGTAGCACAGCCTTGTCGATGCGTTCAGGATGGTTGGTTGCGGCAAGGACATATACACCACGTTCGGAGGCATTGTTGAGCATACAGAGAAACTCGTTGACTTCACTGTCATAGTGTTGGTTTGCCTCGTCACCTGAGCGTTTGGGCACCATGGCATCGAACTCGTCGAAGAACAGCAGTGTGGGTGCTTTCTTCTCTGCGTCTTTGAATACCTCGCCTATCTTCTGTTGTGTTCCGTGTACCCAAGTACAAGCGAGGTCATCAGGCACAATCTTCATGAAGTTGATGCCGATCTCCTCAGCCATCTTCTCAGCGAAGAACGTCTTGCCGCAACCAGCAGGACCATAAAAGAGCATGGAGGGAGGCTTGATGCCATATACCTCGGCGCATTTACGGTTCTTCAGAACATTGATAAATCCCTCGGTCACAAACTCCTTCAGCTCATTCATGCCCGCAATGTCTCCAAATCCATGACCATTGGCTTTCTTTTCTGCTACAGGCTTGTGCTCAGCCTCTTTTGCAGGGGCTGTCTTCTGTTCTGTTACCGGCTGTCCTCCGCAGATGCGGCGCAACCAATCTTTCTCGGCTTCTGACGTATGCATCTTTCTATCCTCCACTGTTTTGTTTTACTTCTATGATAAGAGAGTGGCATTTGTAACCATTGTCTATCATCTATCCCTACTTTCTGCTGAAAAAAATATCCCTTTGGTCTATTGTGCCTGTTTGCCACATTAGCCAAAGGGATATTATCATTGCATTCATGCAATCTTCAATCTTCAGGCTTTGGTGGCTGTAGTTTCCACTGCTCTACCAATCGGCGACAACCGTTTTCAATGTGTTTAGCCACACGACGATATACAGCTGCAGTCTGGTAATGAGGGTCTTCTACATTACCATCTTCATCCAATGCTATCTTATTGAACAGGACGATTCTGTTCCAATGGCTATAGTCCAATACTCGTGTTATGGCATCACGGTGACGCTCGTCAAACACAATGACCGCATCAGTTGCCATCAGTTTCTCACGTGTCATAACCGTGGTCGTACCACTTAATTCATAGCCCAATTCCTTCGCCACATCCACCATGGCAATATCACGAGGATTCTCTCCCCAGTCCAATGTGCCCAAGGAGAACACGTCGATGCCACTCATCCCTGCATCTGCCAAGAGTTTCTTCGTCACACACTCGGCGAAGGGTGACCGACAGGCATTGCCTGTGCATACAAAGCAAATCTTGTAGTTCATGTTCATTCAAAATTACGGTTTATATCAAACAAATGCTTTTTACGTCTCAGAAACTCTGCCTCATAGTCTGCGGGCAACCCCAGCATGGCAAGCTCGTCGGGAGTGATTGCCTTGATAATGCTGTTGAGTCTTGCGGCAATGTCATCGCAGCGGAATTGCTTCTTCTCCACATAGCGATGGCCTCTCATCTCCGGCACCTTTTCAAACGGTACGGAAGGGTGCATCACATAGTAAAGCGCAATGGCAATATCAGTACGGTGTCTGCCCATAGCACAGGCAATATAGAATCCACCCTTGTCCATCAGTTTGAACAGCAGCGGAAGCGAACCAATAATCTGGTGTACATCCGTATTCTTGCTGTCGATGGGTAGGCTGTAGTATTCAAGTCCTGCCTCTGCCACATTGCGGTCGTAGCGGTCGGTATGGTCAGCCGTGCGGAGGTCGATGATGACCTTTACACCGCTGTCACGCACCTTTGCCAACAACCAGTTGCTGCCACGTCCCGACATAGTTCTACCTCTCACTCCTTTGTCATAGACGGGGGCAAGGTCAACAATGGGGTATCGCGTCAATGCCTCATACAAAGCATTGGGCTTGTTGACAACTGAAAGGTTGTTCGCATCAAGTTTGTTCTCTTGAACGACCTTGTTTTGGGCATTCTTTCCCACATGCCACCCATCGCACCACGCGCACTTATAGACAGAGAAATGTACACCATGCTTTTCGCTCATTGCCTTGGCAGCCTTCATTGCAACAGCTTTCGTGGGGTAAGACATCTTTGGCTTACCGCTTCCGCGTGCTGTATGGCTGTATCTGCTGAAAATGCCGAAGGCGTTGTGAGTCACGAAGATGTTTCTCCAAGCACCTTTGCGAGTCAACTGGTTATATATGGCAAAAAATAGATTCTTGATTTTCATCTCATTAATCCTCATAAATAGTAGAAATTATTGTAATTGAATGTGGTCAAGGGTGAGTGGACATCATCCATTGCCAACATCCGCTTAGGTATCTCGCTTAGGGGGATTCTTTTATCAAGCAATGTCCTCAGCCTCATGGCCAATTTCACATTCTCACGGTCAAGTTCCTCTTGTGTCGTCTTTACCTGATATAATAGAGCCTCATTTAACTCTGAAACTATCATCCCCGTAAACAAACCATGCAAGCCTTCTGCACGTGCGAACTGGTCGGCATTGCACCATATAGCCACAATGCTGCCTCCATGCTTGCGCAGATGATAAGCGTGGGAATGACCCACGATGATCTTATCAAACCTATCCTTGGAATCATCTTTGCGGAAAAACAGTCCTTTGTCTGAGCCATGCCCCAGCAACATAATACGCTCCTGTGTAGAGACATGATGCAACAAACGCCCCATCTCTTTTGTTGAACGGCAGTCGGTAATGACTTGTGCTTCCAGCCCATCGTATAGGGCTGAAAGCATCGCCGTGGTCTTGTCTTTTGGATGTATCACTAACATAGTTGTTCTACTTATTATTTCTCATGTAAAAGGTATTATAGCTTCCAGTGCTTGGATTCCATATATTTTTTACATTTGTCGCAGAATACGTTTGTTTTGCTGAAAGGATTACCACCTTTGGCATTCTGCATCATACATTTTATATCAGGACAATGCCGCAAACCTTGGGCATGACCTAATTCGTGGAGCATTACGCTAAACAACTGCCCGTTGCCATGAGGACGATAGGACGAGAATACCGCTACACCTGTCCCTATACCGCTGGCAAGTCCCATAATTCCACTATGGGCACGACCTCTGAAATTATCAAGTCCGATATCTGCCTGCGTAAGTCCGATGACAATAGTTGAATCGGACTTATATCGCCTGAGCACCTTGTTCAAAAAGTCTGCCCTATATCGTCTGTGGTCATTTCTTTTAGTCGTAAGAGCAGAGTCTGGCAACTGGAGATTGCCTACCATCCTGCATTTGGGATAATGTGCTCTTAGCGAATCCATCATGGCACGCTGTAAACTCTCAGTTACATCTCCAAACGTGTAAACACAAACCGTAGGCACAATCGATTTCTGCTCTGTTGTTGACGGAGATGCAGGGATGCTCTTCTTGCAGCTTCCCTTTAGCAGGAATAGCGCACACAGCGTTATGGATTCAAATATTCTGTTGTTCATTTTGCGACACATCTATAAATAAGCGGTACAAGAACGTCCTCTATTACCCTGTCATCCATACGGTGCTCGCCACTGAAATGGATTACTTGATTATAGTATTGCAGGAACAAAGATTCTCCATTTACCTGTCGGTCGTTGTCGGCAAACATTCCCCATACCTGCTTTCGGTCGGCATCGGTAATCCTATCAAACTGACGCTCCTCCATCTCCGCATGGTGACGGATGATTTCCGGAGTAATCTCGAAATGGGTGGTGCCATCCTTTCTCGGCTTGAAGTATTCATGTGTGCCCACCGTAAGCATCTTGCTCTTCTTCGACATCTCAAAAGCGGGATTCACACAAATGCGGTTATAGCCACGCATCTGCTGCGCATACATGCCTCCCATGCTGGTGCCTACGACGACATCCGGCACTTCGTTCATACACAGCCCTCGCAAGAAGGGCAGAGCCTCTGCTGGGTCAACGGGTATGTCAGGAGCAACGACATCAAAGTCAGGCAACAGCTCTCGTAGAGTCTTTACCGTTCCGCTTGCCGCTGATGAGCCGAAGCCATGAAGGTATATGAGTTTCTTCCTTCGAATAGACTTCTCCTCCAGTTCCTTTGTCTTATCCCGAAGATCATAACTATCGCGCAAATCCATTAGGATGCCGCAGAACTCAGAAGGCGTAAGTATTGTCTTGTATGAACTCGGTTCACCGCTTGTGTGAACGAGTGTGATGCCACGAGTCTGCATCAGTGCGGCACGGAATCGTTCACTCTGTTCAAACATCGCCTGATAGGCACGGCGTATGAGTCGCTGATACTCTTCGCTTTGGCGGTCTATTGCCTGCCCCTTCCACCATACAATCTGGTCAGTCTGCCAAGAAGTGACGCTCATCTTCCGAGCATTGCCGCCCTTCATGTTGCATATCTGCCGCTGTTTGTCAAGTTCCTTCCTCTTCAGAGATTGCAGGAAACCCTCCATACTGCCGCATACCATTCCGTCAAGACGGAAACCGTTGCTGCACAAATTGCTGAGCACATTGGATGGGTACAAACCATTGGAACGTATATCCAGCGTGTTTGTTTCTGGGTTATACATATCCTTCAGTTCGTGCCCATTCCGTGTGGTAGCCATATAATTATCTTCCATTTTTCAGCCAATTTACTTTTTTATGTAATATGAGAGTAGGTTGTAACCTTACATCTATCACATATAGTCCAATGTCTTCTTATCAGATGAGCCGCCATAAAATGCATCCAACACTTCTTGGAATATGTCATCTGGTGAGACAGCATCGAAGAGTGTCATACAAGAGCGAACTTTTACGGCATCTATATCGCCAAGTATATCTATAGCTGACTCTCCACGGTGTTGTAGCAGTGCCATGGTAATCTCCCTCAGCCTTGCGCCCAGTATGGGATGTTCATAGTAAGCCTTCGCCTCGTCGTACCCGCTGATGCCGTAATACTTGGCATTAGCGCTATGCCCCAATACAGCCAACTGCGGAAAGATGAACCATATCCAGTGAGTACGTTTGCGTCCGTCTGTAATTTCCCGCAGGGCATTCTCGTAGTTGTATTTATGCGCAGTCAAAAATCGTTCAAGATAATAATTACGCTTGCCATCTGGTGAAATGTTTTCCACAAACTCTTTCGGCAAGATGATATTCTCCACCTCAATGGCATCCGTAAAGAGAGGGGCAATCTCCTCATCGCGGAATCCTGCTATACCGCAACCTATTCGTGTGACGAGAAACGTGAGCCGGCTGTGCTCTTTGGCAAAACGGATGAACGCATCTACGTAGGGCTTGATGGTTTCCACACCACCTTGCATGGTAGGGATGGCGTATGTCTGACCATGCAGACCAACGCCTTCGCCCCATACGGCACCAAACCGTTCGTATGCAAACCGTGCTGCACCGCCACCATGTGCGCCAGCCAGGTTGCTGCCAAACACGAATATCTCATTCTCTTTCAATTCTGAAATCCTTTCGGGTGTATATTCTCTATCGTACATAAAATCCTATTATAATTTAAAACTCCAATCTAAATCCCTTTTGCTTCAGTTCCTCATATTTCGCCTTGTTGAAACGGAAGAGGAAAGCTTCTTTCTTCTGCGACGGATTTACAGTTTCGTCCGTCTGTTCCAGCATTTCCAGCCGCTTCATCTTGTTGTAGAAGTTGCGGCGGTCAAAACGCACGTCCAGTATGGCCTCGTAGAGGTTCTGCAATTCCTTGATGGTGAACTCCTCTGGCAGCAGTTCGAAGCCAATGGGTTCAAAATGTATCTGCTGACGCAATGCCTGTTCTGCTTTTCGGAGTATCTGGTCGTGGTCGAAAGCCAACTGCGGCACTTCGTCCAAAGCAAACCATTTTGCATCAGCAGCGTCATCGCCACCCTTCACTTCCTGCATTCTCACCAAAGCATAGTAGGCAATGGTGACGACACGCTCACGAGGATCACGCTGTGGGGCAGTGAAGGTATGGAACTGACGGATGTATGCACCCTCCAATCCTGTCTCTTCCTGCAATTCACGTAGCGCCCCCTCTTCGGCACTCTCGTCCATCTTCATAAAGCCACCGGGGAAAGCCCATCGCCCTTTGTAAGGTTCGATGCCTCGCTGCACTAAAAGGACTCTCAACTTTGTACCGTCAAATCCGAAGATGACACAGTCGGTCGTTACACTCGGATGAGGGTACTTATAGCAGTATTTCAACTCTTCGTCTGTCTTGTTTATCTTATCCATATACTCATTGCGTTAAATTTACGCCACAAATGTAATGTGTTTATTTTGAACAACAAAACTTTTTGTGTAAAATTTACACAAGACAGACGTTTTTCTATCGAAATTACCACTATTCAATGTCTTTTCAGCATCTTTTCCCTTATTTCACATGCCTATATCGACTATTGCATCCGCATTTTCTTGCGACAGATCATAGTTATCCAAATCCTCCTCGGTCATCAAATCTATTCCGCTTGGGATGTTTCTGACATCAAACCAAGAGATTTGGTTTTGACCGCACAGAATGTATATTTCTCCGTCATCATATTGCCTTGCGCCATATACTTGTCCTCTCACGATACACTCAGTTACCAACTGGTTGTCTCTGACTGCTGAAATCCGTGCAGAATCATCTGCCAGTTGCAGCCAATAGTAAGCCGTGTTGTTTATCGTGGCTATACTGTCACCCCATTCAGAAGTATTCTCTTCCTGCTGGTGGCCGCCCCCACAACCTATAAGGGTGATGAGAGCAATGGAAAGCATTATCAATTTCTTCATCTTGCTTCGGTTTAACTCATAGTTTCAATAATGTTTCTATTCTCTTTGCCAACTCATCCAACTCCTTATGTTGTGGTGTACTTTGTCTTGCAGTCTTCAGGTCAATATTGTATAATACCGTACTGTCACGCTTCACGTCATAGGAGTAATGGAGTACATGAAATGTGTCACCATAGCGCACAACAGAGTCAGTTGCAAACTCTCCGGAACGAAGAGTCACCGAGTCTTCCGATATATACGGATGATCTGAGTAATCATAGTATGAGGTGATTCCGTTTCTCGTCATCTTGACGTGAGAAAGAGAAATCTCCGCCTTGAACTTGTTGGTAACACGTAGTTCCAACCTGTCTCTGTGACCATAAGCATTACTGTCACAATACTTATCAAGTATTTGACAGATACTGTCCTGTAGATTCGGGTCGCTGACATTTGATGTCATCATTTTGTTCTGATATACATTATACAAAGTATAGCATCCGTTGTTTCTTAGCTCATAGATTCCCAATGGGCGATTGCGTGAATTATGAACAATGTTGTCATATATAGGTTCAACAAGTATGCCGTATCTGTCCCGCAAGCCGACCTTGTCCGTATTAGTGTCCTTGATATAGAAAACGCCTCTCAATGGCTCCAACGTATATAACCCTCGGCGGCCATATTCTATACAGGCGTATTGATTATAACCAATTGCCAAGGCTGGAAGAAATATTCCCAGATAAACGGTAGCCAATATGCTTATTCCTGCCAATCCTTGCTTGCCAAAAGTACGCCAACATACGTAAGCAACTATTGCTATACTGACAACGAGCATCCACACGCGCCACATCCCAGCATAGCGTTGGGCGTAGAAGAATAGTACCATAGCAGCTACCATTATCCATAGTTTCCCGACAACAGGATTCTTCTCCGATGTACCACTGAAAGAGTTCATATATCTGGCAATCAGATATAGACTGAGAGGCGGCAGGACGACACAAGCGAAACGACACATTCTCATGTCCATGGCAAGCCCTGCATATAACGCACAGATGGCAACCAACATCAGTTGGCAATAGGCCTTTGCCCCTTTGTCCTTCCAGAGAATCGCTCCCAGAGCATCCTTCCAAGTCAAGGTGGATGCAGTCAATGTCTTCCTGCAAAGTCCAACAATATATACAGCCAACGGCCCCAAGAACAGCCATGCCAACAGTGTGCATTTAATAAAGGTATGGGTCAAGTGGTCATTGTTTATGCCCATAACGACGAATGGCAAATCAGCGAAATCACCAGTTGTGATCATAACTTGCCCTACAACAGACAGCAAGGCGAATAAAGCCGGGAAAACTGTCAATGTAATCCAACTTCGTTTCTCCCTACGATAAAGGGAGAAGGAGAGAATGATTCTCATCAAGACTGTGACTACCATAAGAAAATGGGCTGGTAACGACCACCAACTACAGTTTGCCAATGCAATGAACAACCATAAGGAACAGACGGCCAAATCAAGCCAAAATACTTTTTGCTTCATTATATTCGTATTTACTTTTTGTTTAACCACTCAATCAATTCATTCGCTTTGTCTGACACCATTGCTGGCGATGCCGGCAGCTTATGCTTTCTCTGCACGACCATGCTGACAGCATACTTCGGCTTGTTGGCAGGGAAGCAGCCTACAAACGTGAATGTCTGTTCCGTTCCGTCATCAGCCACGTTATATACTCCTCCAAGTTCCAAGTCCTTCGGTGCACGCTTATGTTGTATGCCCCCTTCCTTAAACATCCCGATGGCAATTGCACGGATATTGCCGCGTCTTTCCGCAGAGACGTTCACGGAATCCAAATGGAAGATATTGTTGAACACCGTAGCAAGTTCCAACGCATTGGTGTTTTTCGTCTGGTCAGTGGCATACTTCCAATAATCCATACCGTCAGGCAGGGTCATCATGGCATGATACATCCCAATCCTCGACTTGTTGAGCAGAGCCTGTCGGTATGTCAACATACCGTAACCACCTCTGCGCCAATTATGGTCACTTATACGCACACTATCGTTCAATAAAAGAATACCTTGCCCTGTATCGACGCTGTCTTCCAAAGATGTTTTTGACTGGGCTAGGCAATCCGCCGCCACGAATGGCATATAAGTTTCTGAACTACACAACCTTTTGAGAAGAGGTGCATACACGATGTCACCCTCTACATTCTCCAATGCTCCCCATGCCAATACATCACCTGTCCTTGCGTCAATGACCGCCACTTGTCCTTTGATTCCATCAATAGCCGCCATGCATTCACTTAGCAAGTCATAACTCTGCGCCGAAATCAAGGAGTCTATGGCAGGAAAGTCTTCCACTTTCCCCACGAGTCTTGGATTGTCGGCAAACGCTTCCATTTTCGTGTTGTCATTCATATTGATGCCGATTTTTCCGCATTGCAGCCCTTTCTCATAGTAGAAATAGCAGAAGCACATACCGTCTTCAGGTTGGAAATAGTGGGAATACTCGATATAGTCCATATCCACAGCAGTGACACTGTCGTTCTTATCACGGTCATAGATACCATACTTCCCATTCATGGAGACGATGACGTAACGTGCCTGGATCAAACTGTCCATCCTCGCCTTGTCTTCTTCCGAGTCATAATCCGATTTAAACTCTTCAGCAAGTGCCACGGAATCCACTTCGACGGAATCAACCCAGACCGAATCCACTACCTCCTGTGCACAGACATCCGCTCCAATCACCGAGAGGAGCAATGCCAAAACCATTGTTGTCATTCTTCTACTCAATCTCATAATCATTATCTTTCTTTATTCTTCAGCTTCTTCACTTTCTTTTTCCTCCTTATCGTCACGACCGGATAAGTAGGTGTGCTTCTCTATCACAGCTTCATTGCCAAACATATTCTGTCCGAAGCGGTTGATGTTCACCCTGCCACCAATTGCTGCCGCACAGTTCATGGCAAAAACATCATTAGGATTTTTCTCAATCCTTTTCAGGCAAGTCAGATAGCATTTCTTACGCATATCGTTGTAGATGCTGTTGGGTATGGAGGAATCACGGGATATTCCGCCATAGCAATATTGATACAGACATCGCCATATAATCCAGATATTGTTAAGACAAGGATTGTATTTGCCACTGTTCATCAACTTCTCTGCCACAGCCACAATCCACTCGTCTTCAAGTTCTGCTTCTGGACTGTCCGCCCAATTCAGGAACAACGAGCATTGTTCGTCAAAAGTGGAACAGTCATTCAAGCTGTGTAGCATCATTTCCACTCTCTTGTCTGCTTCAACCTGCTTGTATAGTTCAAGAGTTGGCTTTGTCGCATCAGTCAGTTCCTTGGTCATGGCATTTAGCGAATCGACAAACTTCTCCTCATCAGTGAAATATTGATAGGACTTGGCTTCAATCTTGTTGCCAAAAGCAATCAACAGATTCATGGAATGTTCGTCATTGCCCCATTCTTCTGGAGAACGCTTCATCATAATGACGATGCTGTCTTTGTAACTCTTGGCAGCCTGGCGGAGTTCCTTGTCCCTGATACAATCCTCACTAATAGCCTTGATGCCGGCAACAACGTCTTTTTCTTCAGCAAGTTCAAAACCATCGCATCCTCTCAGCCACAACTCGTGATTGCTCCACACGTTGAAAGCCAACAGGCAAGAGTTGTAGAACACCTCTGCATCGGAAAGAAACGGTTGTTTGCTTGCGGCATATTCCGGCAATTGCAGGGCGAATGCCGTATCACTCACAATCTCATATTCGAGTTCATTGTCTGCCGCATCCTGTCCATAGAAGGCAGCAAAGAGGTCAAAGTCCGTGCTGTCCTTCTTTGCACTTGCGTATTTGTCATAAATATCGATCACGTCTTTAAGACTGACAGCATCGTCATTCTCAAAGCATCCACGATATTGGGTTCCCATTTCTTTCTTGCAGCCTGTCATTGTCATCAACAATGTCATGGCAATAATACCAAACCATTTCATACTATCTGTTCAATTTTTATTCTTTTACCTCAATCAATACTGCTGTATAGTTGTCATCGCCCTGCTTTTCGCACATAAAATCATAGACATCAAGGATGTCGGCAAGCGGCTTATCGTCCATCATCCTTGCCAACAGAATGTCTAGAGCCATGCTTTTCTATAAGCCATCGGAGCAAAGCAGGATTCTGTCGCCTGCTTTCAATTTGAACTGCACTATGTCCGGGACATCTGCCTCATGATGATAGGAGAAAAAGCAACGGTCAATGACCTCCCAACCATAATCCAAGCGCACATGATCCTTCGTCTGGTAGAGCAGCCCCTCATCAGGACGCTGCAAATAGCATCTGCTGTCACCTACATGGGCAATGGTCACGGTGTCGCCCTCAATGCTTGCCATCACCATCGTCGTTCCCATTTGGCAATGGTTTAACGAGTTGGCTTTCTTGTCAAGTGCCCTCATGGCATGGGCGCAGACCTTTTCCACCTTTGTCTCACTGTCAGGCTCGTCCGTATGTTTTTTCCAGTAATCAACTATGGCATTTGAAACTGTCTCGCTTGCCACTTCTCCCATGGCGTGACCTCCCATGCCATCGCAGACCACTGCCAACCAACGGTTGCCGTCCTCACTATTTACGATACGGAAAGCGTCTTCGTTGTTCTGACGCTTCCCGGTTTCACTGATTGTAGCGTAATATATCTTCATAAAATTCTTATTTATTCAATGTCAATTCTCGATACCTCATCCACATTTCTGATGCCAGCAATGGACTCCATAGCCATCTCCAACTCTCTTACCGAATGGACTGCGAAATCAACCGAAGTCTCAACGATGCGGTCAACGGTCACAGTGTTGAGCCGTGAGATAGAGAGGTTCTGCTTCTCAGTGATACATGCCACCACATCGCTCAACAGGTGATGGCGGTCAATGCCACGGATGCAGATACGGACGGGGAAGAGGAACCCTTCTTGTTCCTCAAAGTTGACGGCAACGATGGAGTCGCCTTGTTCCGAAGCCATGCGGATGGCATCGGGACAGTTGCGCTTATGCAGTGTCACTTTTCCTTCAGCACCCTTGAATCCTATCACCTCGTCGCCTGGCAATGGATGACAGCAGGAGCAACGAACGTATGGCATCTTTTCCTTGTTGCCAAAATAACTGCGGAGTGTTCGCTTTGCCTTGTAGGTAAGTACATGCTTCAGCCATTCCTCCTCGGGCATGGCGTTCTTGTCGGTCCCGATCTCCGCGCAATCACCTCGATGTAGCATGGTCTTCACCGAGCAAAGCCTACCATTGATGCGGGCATACTCCGCATGGAGTCCTACCTCACTGTGAATCTCAAAGGCAAAGTCCAATGCCGTAGCGTCCTTGGGAAGAATGACACCTTTACCCTGAGGTGTGAACACCATGATATCATCATTGTAGAACGATGCCGTAACCCCGTCCATGTAGTCCATCTCGTGACTATGGTACGCCACATCCTTCAGCACCTCCTTAAACTTCTTAAGCCAAGCCTTCACATTATTCTCCGTTCTCTCAGCCGTACAACCAAGACGAGAGTTTCTGACCATACGTTCAGACGAGATATGAATCTCCTCCCAACCGCCTTGGTCGTTGAGCAGCTTTACATGGAAGCTCTGGTAACCATTTTCCTTGGGCGCATTGATATAGTTGGCCACACTGCCAGGACGCTCCTTGAAATAGTCAGACAGAACGGCATAGATATACAGGCTCAGTTTCTTCTCCTCTTGCAGGTCTATTGCATCATAGATGATGCGGATATAGTGCTTGCCATCCACGTGGTGGAAGTCACACCCCTTTGAATGCATCTTGCGCCAGATGCTATAGGGCATACGGTAGCGCAGCTCTATCCTTGCCTTGATGCCATTGTCTTCCAGTAGTTCACTGACTTTGGAAATGAAACATTCGAGGTTCTTCTCCTCTGCCAACTTTAGTGCTTTTAACATCCCTTCTATCTGTTCGTACTCACGAGGGCAGCGGTAATGGAACGACAGGTTTTCCAACTCGGTCTTCACATGATACAGCCCAAGGCGGTTGGCAAGCGGGGCATAAAAGTAATCAGTCTCCCCGGCAATCTTCATCTGCTTGTCAGGACGCATACTTGCCAAGGTGCGCATATTGTGCAGCCGGTCGGCAAGCTTTACCAAGATGGCACGCACATCATATTGTACCGATGCCAGTATCTGACGGTAGTTATCCACCTGCTTCGACTTGTCATACTTCTCCTTTTTCTGTTTGGTCACTACACCCACAAGGAAAGCCACATCCTCCCCGAAACGCTCACGGATATCCTCGATGGTGTATTTTGTATCTTCCACCACGTCATGCAGGAACGCCGCCATCACGGGATTGGCACCAAGCTCCAGTTCCTCAGCCACAATACGTGCCACAGCTATCGGATGGATGATATAAGGCTCACCCGTCTTGCGTTTCTGCTCCTTGTGTGCCTCCGCTGCCAGTTCGTATGCGTTGCGGACAAGCTGCATCTGCTTGTCATCCACCCGTTGAGCCAACATCTTGAAGATGCTCTCAACACCAGCCTCCATCGTGTTACGGTCAATTCTCTGCATATTTTTACTCTTTCTTGTTAGACAATTCCTTCTCTTCAGCCAGTTTGCGATAATCGACATTCTTGTCTTTCTCGCTTGGAAGACGAAACTTCCCCACAACTTTTCCTTCTTTGTTGATATAACCGTAGATTTCCACTTCTACGTCACTCGTCATGCCAAACCCATCGTCGTCCATCCAATAACGGCCATCAGGATTGATCTGCCATCTTACTCGCGCAACACCATTACGGAAACCCTCAACGAAAGTAGGATACATCGCAAACTGCACTCTTGCATTCTCCTGAATGTCTTCGGATAACTTTTTCAATGTGCTCCATTCAATATCCTCTTCTTCCACGGTCAGCAGATACTGACTGTGACTCATGAACTCAAAGGCAATCTTTGCGTTATGGTTCAGGATGTAACGAGGCTTCCACCAACCATTGATGAGCTGATAGACAACACCCATTCCTTCACCCAGTTCGTCCGTTTTATACAGATTTTCTGACAGTTTCTTTTCTGTCAGTTTCTTGTATAATGCTTCCTCCAAGGTCTCACCCGGGGCAAGCTTCTTCAGTAATCTATTCAATCCCATATCTTCGTTTTTTTAAGTTCTACAATCAGAAATAATAGTTTAACATAAGGGAAAGGGAAATCATGGATGTTCTATCTCCTTACTTCACATATAGTTCCAATTCTTGACGCATATCATCCAACTGATGGTCTATGTCATCCAACACCCTGCGTTCAAAAGATGCCTTGCGCCTGTTTCTTACAGGGGCATACAGCGTCTGCATGATGACGAATGACAGAACTGGATAGAACACCTGCTCGACGACACTCATTTCTGCTTCTGTATGCAGCACATAGCCAAGCAAAGAAGCCAATGCCACGAAAAGGAAATACACCCAACCATTTGACGGCTTCTTGTTCTTGATGGGTTCAAGGATAGACATGGTGTCCGTTTTTATAGAAAACCTTGCTGCTTCTTCCGGCTTGCTCTCTTTAAAAGCCTTGAACCATACGCCACGAGCCAATACTCCACGCTGCCATCTGGCGGTCTCTTCGTGCAGTTTGTTGGTAAGCTGCCAGGCATCTATCTTTCCCTCTGCCGCCAACTGTCTTTTAGCCTCAGATAGCACGACATCCCTTATGCCGTGCCACTGAGCGTTGAATTGTATAAGCAGTTCCATACCTGTTCCTTAGTTTATACAGTTTGCAGTGCCTCTGTGTAAGGTGTTCCAAACACATCCTCATGACAGGTTCTGATTTTCTGTGCCAATGCCTCGATGATGCGGTCAGTGCGATCCGTCTCTTGTCCTGCATTAAAAGCATTGTCACGCATGTTCCTCTCAATTTCAGCAAGACGGTTCCGCTCGTCTGCCAGTCTCTGGCGGGCATCACCGCATTTGGCATCCTTCACCTCGTTCACCTTGATGGCAATGTTCACATTCATATCGTGCAGACGGTCGTCCAACTTGTTGTGGATTTCCTTCAAGGCAGCATTCTTGCTTTCCGTGAGCATACGGTCCACCATCTCGTTCTTGCCGTTCTTTATCTGCATCCATTCGATGAGGGCACATATCACGATACCCCAACCGCCTGTCACAATCTGAATGACTAACCACTGCCATACTCCGTTGAACACCGCCTTGCGAATGAACTCCATCCATGCCGTGCGACCACCGGCACAGTTCTTTACGATGGCACTGGCATCTCCCACACAATAGGAGATGATGGCTTGCAGCCAATCCTGGTCATTGCCTTTGCCCATCTGCGGTGTTTCTGTCAGCACATTGCCAAGCTGTGAGAACAGCCCCGACACGTTGTTGAGATTGGTGTTCACCGAATGCTCCGCCTCTCTGATGGCATTGTCGAGCACCGCACGATTGTTCTCCATAAATTGGTCAATCTTACCAGCTATATGGTCAGCGATGATTTCAGAGAAAGGCTGCAACAGTCGCTTGATGTCTTCTTCTCTGGCTTCTTTCGACTTGAACACATTGATATTGCTCAAAGCCAATGACAGATAGTCTCTCATGCCAAAGCAGATTTTCTCATGCAGCGTTTCCAAATCGACCTCCCATGTGCTATCAACGCTATCCACGGCATTGCGAATCAGCATCGCCAATGTGTTTTGGAGTTTCAAGGTGCAGTTGTCAAACGAGGTTTCCGTTGCACTCAGCCCCGTCTCAATCTCTCCGATAATACGCAGACATTCATCTTGCTTTTCGGCACTGAGCTGACCGTTACGCTCATAGATGGCTCTGTCCTCACGCACCTTTTCCACTGCATCGTTATAAGTGTCGAGCATCGTGCGGAACACCTTCCCGTATTGTGCGGTGCAACGCTCATCGGTAGTCAGGAACTCCTGCAAAGCCTGCTCAAATGAAAGGAACTGGCTGCGCTGCATCTTCAGCTCCGCCTTGTCTTCGGTTATCGCAACATCTCGCTGCAAGTCTTCATCGAATGTCATGCCTCTGCGAGCATCAATAGCCAACAAAGCAGACAGTCCGAACACACGCTTCTGCATCAGCACCTCGTCAATGCTGCCGTCTGCCTTGGTGAAACAGACTTTCACGTCATTGCGGACTCGCTCCATCGCCTGCTCACGCTGCACATCAGATGCTATGTTGTCTATTTTGTTGAGCACGAAGAACACGTTGCCGGGATTACCTTTGAAATGTTCCTGGAAGTATTCGCGGTCAGCCTCTGCAAAACCACGTTCGCCACACAGATAGACAATAGCCTGTGCCTTGGCGGCTATGTCGAGGGCAAGCTCTGTTGCCACAGCCTTGTCCTCCAGTCCCGGACTATCGACTATGTTCACACCGTCAGCCATCAATGGCAACGAGCAGCGGACAATGGAATATGCCACATCCTTGAAACGTGCCACGCTGCCTGTCTGCGCAAACTCCTCGTTGTCGGCATTCGTATATTGATACGTAGCGACAAATTCCTGTTTGCTGACATGTTCCACACGTCCTGCCGTTACACTCCCGTCTGCATTTACAGTGTCCTTGAAGTGAATCTCCACATCATCCTCGTCGCAGCCGTATTGGATGAAGGTGAGAATGGCTGTGCTTGGCAGTGCCGACTCGGGCAAGATGCGGCTTCCCAATAAGGCATTCACGAGGGTACTCTTGCCCGAAGTGAATGTACCCATGATAACCACCCGGAACAGACCATCGGTAATAGTCCGTACCTCCTCCAAACAGCGGTCACGTTGCAAGGTCAACCCAAGTCCCGTTTCCATGCCGTTCAGACTCTGTCGCTCACCAACCAATGCTGCTGCATGGTTGAGAGCTGATACCAATCTTGTATTCTTCTTATTCATATTAGTCGTATTTTGTTTATTTCCAGATTGAGGTGTCCGTAATAAGGCAAGCATTTGCGCAAGCAAACGACCAAGCTTCGAAGAAATCTTTGATGATTCTTTCCAGACTCTTACTGTTGAACTCATTTGACTCATTGATATTATACCATGGTGAATACACATACGACAGCCCATCGTTCCACTCGCCATTATATTCCTTGTGGAAACTTCTTACGACATCCAACATTATGTCAAATTCGCTTTGTGACAATTCCCCTTGAAGTCCCATGACGGTTTGCAAGATGCAAAAAGCACCTTCCTTTTCATCCATATCGAGGAAATATTCCATCGAGTTATATTTGACGATGTAAAGACCACAAGAGTCTTTCTTCATCTCTGCTCCAAGCTCAGAAAAAGCCTTCTTTAGTTTATTTCGAACTGTCGTTTTACCCATAACGATTATGATTTATATCAGACTAACCAATATCTCCAAGCCGTCTTCATGGATTTGTATGCCGTCAAGTTGTGCATATTCCATAATCTGCCGAATCTCTTTAACATGATCTGGGAAAAGATTGATTCTTTTGTCTTCGGGCTTGATTTCTATTCCGTGTGGCAGTTTGTTGTCAAGGTGTTCCACAGCACCGGCAATCAACATTGCCATGCCTGTCCCGCATTCGTATGACAAGCACACAACATCCTTGCGCATAGCTTCAATGTGGAGTTGAAGCACCATAGGTGGAATGAAACGACCCAATTGGCAAGATACTTCGAGAGTCTTGTCATCAATGCGTTTCAACTGTGGACGAATCATATAGTGCTTTTCCACATAGTTCGCCACTTCTTCATAATGCACTTTTATGTTCATAACTTCATCGTTTTATAGTTTTTCAAATGCAAATACTGTCATGCTCCGGGAGTTTTTAATCTCATCCGCTTCTTGAACACCCCAGTTAATCTCAACATCCTCTTCAGCAAGACGTGATAGACACTCGTTCATTCCTCCCAACTCATCCATCATTAGAGGCTGGTCTTTTTTGTAGGATATGATGATTATTACGCTTGAAAGCGTATTATTGATATTCTTCTTTATCTCATCAATGGCCTTGACCGACATTTCAGATATGCCAAGCGGTTCGTCCACTTTTACTGCTACAGCAGGCTTGCTTTTCCACGCTTTCATTTCAAAATCGTTCCAGTCGAGCCTTATCATCCCGTCTCTCAAAGCTACCTCATATATATAGGTCTTTGCTATTTCCCATTCTCTTGTTATTACTTGTACCATATTATTCTGTTTTTGAATGCAAAATTAATACTATTTGTAACCCATTAACTTTATTATCATTGATTTACACCGCCTTATTTTTCCCCCTCTATGTCTAATGATGCAATATTCTGTAAAAGTTCATCATCACATATTGTCTTGTTTCCGCATTGCTCAATCACTCCTTCCCTGAATTTGTCTCCATTGACATATTCCTGCAACTCTTCGATAGTCTTGCAAGCGGTAAGGAAAACAGAAATGTCACGTGGCTTCTCATTATTTCCTCGGTCTATCGTTATTGTGACTGCTAAGGAGAACAGGGACGGTTCTATATCCATCCGCATGATAATTATTCCCATTTTCCTAACCACCTGTATCTCCGGCACAACGTTCATAGAAGCGTATGCCACTCCGTCAAATGGAAGCAGTTCCCTTACACATCTTAAAAACTCCTCGTCATGAATCACTTGATTGACGAAACCGGCAAATTTCTCGATGTTATCTGTGAGAAAAGCCTTAACCCTGTTAGTTGAAATAATTTCTTTATCCATATTATTTATTTTACTCATAATAAAGATGTGGAAAGTGTTGGCGTTCTATCAATGTAGAACGCCAAGCACCTTTCTGTCATGCATTGTTTTTCCACCATTCACGGATAGCAGTATTGAACTTCTTGTTCAGGCGTGAATAACGGGTGTCCAACCATGCACGTGCTCTACCGCAACGTTCTGCCACTTCAACGGGCGCGGTGTTTTCAATGAAGCGCAAACGCCATATCAGTTTGTCCTCGTCAGACCATTGCAGTTTTTCAGAGAAGCGGTAAAGGAAGTCCACGACCTTGTCATTGATTTCTTCCTTATCGAGATTGATACCGAAGACATCTGCCAAAGGACTGGCATCACTCTTTCCTTCCTGCCATTTCACAAACTCCTTGATAAACTCTTCCGATACCTCGACATTGCGCGGAGTCTTGTCCCTCAACACTAACTCCTCATAATAGCTGTCACCGCGGATCAGTCTGTCTTTCAAAGCCATTTCTGCCTTCTTGATTTCTGAGCGTAATGATTCTGCTTCCAGTTTAAAGTCCTTTGCCATCTTCTTTTCATTCTTGCGTTCCACATAGGATGCCATCAGGAGATTCTTATACATTCCCTCAGGCATAAGGTCTGTAATGATGAGTTCCCACACATCAGGCGAGATGGAGGTGCCGAGCAAGCGGGTATTACCCGAAGTACGCTCACGGCTCACATTGATAACCTTCATGTCTTCAAGCACTCTCATAACTTCATGGCGTGAAACTTGTTCAAGCCAGCAGAAGAAGCTACTTTTTTTTGCATAGTTGTCCAATACGCTCCATGTTCCATTATCCCATAAATGTGTATAGACAATATTGCCGAACTCCTCGACACTTACCTCATAGTGATATGTCTGCTTGATCTGTGCGATAATCTTGGAACGGAAACGGCTGATGTTACATTCGTTGTTATTCTTACCATAGAAAAACTTCTGGGCGAACAGTTGGTCTCCAGACTTCAAACAGTTGATAATACGTTCTGCCTCCGTCGCATTAGCATAGTTCCATACCACTTCGCGTGTTACAACACCATAGTACTTACGTTCCTCTTTTTCATCAGAGAAAGTCAGCTTATCTTCCTCTATACGAGCAAGAACCATCTCCGCAAGTTGCTCATCTGTCACATCGAGCGACTTCTTACAGTCTTCAATCTCCATACGGACAACGACAAGCAGGCCCATGATAAAATCCTTAACAGCTTGTCCGATACCAGGAGTCTTTACTCCGTTGCCTGTTGCGCCTTTGAGGGTTGCGCTACCTGTTGTTTCATTCTTCTTCATATCTGTCAAATCTTTAAGTTTATGCATACGAAAACCGACCTCTGCAATGTTAAATTTCATTGCAAAGGTCGGCAGATTTTGACAGAATGAAGGTGCTTTGTAATGTGCCCCTTATATCAAATTATTCCCCATTGAAAATCAGGTTGTTATCATATTGTGTTAATCGAATTTAACACTAAATCATTGTCATTATCTCATCGGGCAGTTTGATATGGTCTGGCAAGACTGCAAGATGCGATGCTATATCACGGAGAAGGAATGGTTCTGCAGGTTCTTGCATCCTCTCGCAGGTACCTCCTATGTCGTCACGGATGCTTTTCAGCACGGTGTACAACCCCTTTTGCTGCACTTCGTTATTGGCGTTATAGTTCTTCATCATGTCAATAAAGAATTGCTCACCATTTATTCCATATACGATATTGTACAGTTTGCCAAACAACTCTTTATATTGTATCAGATTCAGCGTGTCAACCTTGTCGCCGTTCTTCTTCCTGTCCAACAGATATATCAAGTAGAGGATGCAACCGTTCTTTCTGCTGAAGTGAACTTGAAGTGCCTCTTCATCTCTAACAAGAAAGAGACGATAATATCCATCATTCTTTCTGTTCACATCTATTTTTTTTACTTTTCGTACTTCTAAATCCATGGTAGATACCTCTGCCATTCGTCGCGGGTTGATGTAGTTGTTAATCTTCTCCTGCAACTTGGGTGACTGTTTGAGGAAGAGCATACGCAAAGTGACAGGGTCAATGATACTGATGACAAAGTCAAGCTCTGCCGCAACCTTAGGGTCATGGGTCTTGTGGTATATCTTCAGGTTGTCCAAGAAACGGGAATACATCTCCATCCTTTGTTGGTGGGTAATAACACCTTTTACCTCCAACCGTTCCTTCAGAGCGGCAGTTGATGCCGCCATACCAAAGGATGGTTGCATCGCATTGTCAGCCAATCCTGCAAGATACTTGTATTGGAATGCCTCGTCATTAATGGCATTTTTAGCAAGTTCTATGAACTCGTCCGTATTGTCTTTCGCAAAAGCCTTTATGGCTTCTCCAATGTCATGTTTTGTGATGCGTTCTGCGGCATACATCATCATGAGAAGGTCACTAAGCAGGTTTTCTTCGCTTGTCTTGGCAACGATGAAACTCTTCCCACTATCCGCATGATTCTTTAATTGTATCACGAAATTATCGCCATACTGCTCAATGCGCTCCTTGATCTTGGGATGGTTCTTCAGTTCCACATGTTGTATTACATCCAGGTCATAGTCGTTGAAATATACCTTGTTCTGTTCCTGTATTTTGGCATTATACTCTTCCATCAACGACACAGCCTTTTTCGCAAATGAGGATTCCTCGTCTGCTATCAGGTATATACAATTGTCGAGGAACTGCCCGACCGAACAGTTTTCTTTGATGAGCTTGCCAATACAAGGCTCATCCATGGGGGATTTATCAATTATTCTCATTGTCTTTATCTTTTTGTTTTCTATGTTTCATTACAGCTTGCTTAATCAAGTTGCTATCTGGCAGGTCTTCAATCCTGACAGGCTGCGGTGGGGGAGGTGGAGGCAATTCAAGTTCGTATGCCATCTTTCGATAGTCGCTTTCTAACGTGTCATAGTGGGTATAAACGAAAAACGGCATGTATCTTATCACGATGTCCATAATCGTGTTACCATCCACTCTCATCCGTTCCAGATTTTGACGGCCACATTCTACAATTTCCTTTCTCAACTTGCCATCGGGATGTGTTAGGCTGTATTTCTGTCTTGACAATGCGTATTTGAATTTGCCAGTTGTCAATAGATGTCTTGCCGCATATAATCCGGCTGTCATATCCGCTGCAAGTTCCTGAATCCATCGTTCGCTGCAGAACAGAGAAAAGCGGTAATGAAAAAGCATTTGGTGTGCCATCTCATGAACGAAACACAAGGTGAAGGCATCATTGTTGTTGATACCTGTCTTTTTCAGCATTTCCATATTATAAGACAATTCGCATTTGTCGGCATTGTCACCCAACAGCACCTCGGCAAACGTTTCGCACTTACTGCTTATCTCAGGTGTAGGCATATTGAAGAACTCTGCTACGTTAGTCACAATAGCAACTATATCCTCTTCAGTGACATCCTCTCTGTCCTTGAAAAGGGCTTCAAACAGATTGCATTCATGGCGACGCTGGAATTTCCACCATTCAGCCATGTGTTCATAAACCTCTTGTGTTACCATACAATGTTGCTAAAACCTTACGCTATTACGATTGTAGATTCATTGGCCAATAGCATGTCTGTTACTGCCTTCTCTTTCGAAAAGTTACATTAGTCCTGTCCTATTACTATGAAAATAATTACAACTCCAGTTACCTATTTGAGAGCGTGTGCGTTCGCATTCATAGGTCATCACAAAAGAGATAGTAATCAACGTTATTGAGAATATCTCTTTTGTGATGACCTCCTATATGTTGATGCGCAACATATAGGCATAAATATGGCTCAATTTATTTTTAATAATTGTTTCAGAGGATTATCTTCTCAATTTCATCTCAACAATTTGTTTCCTGTCATTCAATTCTTTTATGAGAACATTCATTATTTTATCTTTGGAGACGGCATCACTACAACTATAATATTTCTCAATTGTAGAGTCAAATCGTTTAACAAAAGCGTTCATAATAAGTTTTTGTTTAGCTTCTATTACTCTAAGACTGTTTTCATATAATGACTTTTCATTATCATACATTAATCCATCTTCGCTTAACATGTCGCAAACTGTCTTTTTGTCAACCACCCTCGTTTCTTCTTCACGGAGTGGAGAAGGTTGAATATACTGAAATACAACAAATTTCAACTCTTTAATATTTTTATAGAGAACCCCAAATTGGTCAATATCACTAGAAAGAGAATTTACAATTGTTTCTATTAAATTATATTCTGTCTTTAGTTCTGTTCTTTGAATGATCTTTAAAAAATTTGATCCTACAGGTAATCCTATACTCTGTACATATTGGTCAAGATAAGACAAATTATAAAAATTCTCAGTTGAGAAATTTTTCCCTTTTGTAGAATATTTCGTACCATTAGATGTATCCAAAGATTCTACAGTCACATATTTTTTCTCAACTTTCTCATCAAGGTAGGCTTCAAACTCTTTCAGCTTGACTACGCAACCTTCCAATACGACAATTAATGTCTTTATTATTGTACGTCCAATTTCCATAAACTTATTGTATTAATTGTGCAACTTCATTTTTTAATTTTGATACTTTCGGTAATAATTGATTTATTTCCAATATTCTAGCTTTATTAGTGGTGATTTTTTGGTCTATTTCAACTGCATCGCTTGCATTATACTGTTTCTTCGTATCATCAATTATATTACCTATTTCATCTTCTATAGTCTTGAGTAGTTTAGATGAAGCATTCTCATATACTGATGTTATCGAATTGATATACTCATTAGAGAAACTATCTCGAACCATTTTTCGGAAATAGGTTCTGATGCCTATCTGATATATATCTTGCCTATCCCAGTAATCAGGGAATGTAGCAGACATATCTTGACTTTCTCCAATTGTTCTTGGTATTGAATTGTTTATAGATTTACTAATTCTTTTTATCACGCTTGAGTGTATTAATTGTGAGTTTTGAAGTACAACCAAATTCATCTTGCTTTCCAAATCGGCTATTTCTTCATGCATTCCATTTGAAATGTCACTTCCCAATTGTCTTAGCGTATTACTAAATGATTTGTTTAATCTAAAATACACATCCTCAATCTCATTAAAACAATAACGCAGATATTTCTTTGAGCTTTTTTCAACAAAATTTACATTCTGAACTTCCCTGTCCCTATCGTCTCTGAGTGCATATCTTGCATTTTCCACCTTGGCGGTTGTCAAATTATCGCAACCAGAAATAGTTGAGTCCATAAATTCTGTTACTTGAATTTCAAAGGAATGTAGATCCTCCATAACAGACTCTATATCTAATTGCTGATCAGATAAAAAGCCATTTGTTTCTTCAAGAGAATCTTTCTCAATATTCATTTTATTAATATAGGCTTGCAATAATGCTTGAAATTTGTCACTTGGTGCTTTCAACAAAAGATCTTTTTTTTGTTTTAAGATAATGTCTGATATCTCTTCTTGAAGACTTAACAATCCACTAGCCTCTATATAGTCTTCCTTGTTTAAATGCGAAAAATTATATTCAATTTCGGATTGCCAGAAAGATAGAACTTCATCATTAGTTATGTCTTCTGTTGGCATTTGACCAAGTAGAGACATAATACTGGAAACTGGTATAATTTTACAGTTCTCGAGAATTGATGCAATCTCTGGCTCTTTTTGTACTATTTCGGATTTATGATTTGAAGCATTAGTCATGACTTTCTCTAAATCCGACAATGAAATAGAGTCTTTCTTGTTCAATGCTATAATCATTTTCCCTATGCCAGAGTTTGGAATCTGTGTTTTGATTAAGTCAACATCTGGCTTCGAGAAATGATTTTCAACATCTTGAACCATAATTATGACGTTGGCTTGTGATAAAAATCTTTTCGTTGTAATATCACGTGATGTAACTGGGTCGTTATATCCTGGAGTATCAACAATACAAACCCCTTTTAAAGCAGAATTGTTTATCTCCAATTTCATATACTTAACTAAAGGAGTATATTTCCCGTCTGCACCAACATACTCATCAAAATCTTCCAACGAAATATTAATAGTCTTCCCTAATAAATCTTCAAATGATGAAATGCTTTCTATTTTGTTAACAATCTTTTGGGCAGATTTAATTTCGGATTCCTCATCTTCTGTAAGTTGACGTTGTGCTATCTCTTTAATTTCTTCGAAATCTGTAATCGACAGCATCTCTACAGTTGCACAGGGAACCTCACCATAGGTTATGTATGTTAGTGCTGCGGTCATTGGAGTCTCGGATGTTGGTAAAGCGTTCTTCCCAAAAACCAAAGCATTTACCAACGTGGACTTTCCAACATTCATCTGTCCTACAACGCCTATTGTAAGTTGGTCTTTATTAATTTGAGATTGGATTTTCTTTGCATCTTCAGTGCTTATCCAACCGTTTTCTTCTGCTAAAGTTATTTTTGAAATCAATTCGTTCTGATATTCAGTTAAAGATAATTTCATAAACAATTTATTTTAAAAGGTTTTTCGACTTTTTGATTAATTCAACACATTTGTTGCGCGATGCAACAAGATTGTCTAACTCGTCCGTAAGACGAGACAAATAACTAACGGTCTTGCCGTATTGTACGAGTTGTTCAATATCGAGTTCAGAGATACTACTATAAAGACTGTTATAATTGTGAACCATCGAATTATGGTGGTTTAGTAGTTGCGTATATGTCCCGTCCGAACCGCCCGTACACCATCTTACCACTCTACATCTATCATTAATTGTATCACGAAGATTGTTGATACTTCTTCTTAAAGCCTCAGTGTTACTACTTAATGACGCTTTTATATTTCCAACATGATTCTCGTACTGTCTGCATTGCGTTCCAATCCTCTGTTTCTCCCCTGTAACCTCATTAATGCGTTTTTCAAGATTAGTTTGGACAAAAGCCATGTATTTATTTAACTGTTCTTGAGGCTGATATGTTTGAAAATGTGCGCTTTCTTTCTGTAAGACCTCTGATATGTGGTCTAATTGTTCCTTGACATCTATAAGACGAGTTGTACGTTCACCAAAGAAGAAGGAATCGACACATTCGATATTAGCATCCGCAAGTTGCTTAAGGACTGTTTGACGCACCTTTTCAGGACTTGGACTTTTGTCTGCATGTGTAATAACCACATAAAGTTTTTTCCCTTCCAGGAATTTTTTAATAAAGTCTATCTCAAATTCTGTAATTGCACCAGCTTTAATTCTAACAGCCCACAAAACTATGTCACATTTTCCTGCAGCATCAGCTGTGGTTGCATAATCATATTCATTATCCGCTGTTATTCCTGGTGTATCAAGAAAACTGATTTTTTTAAGCAATTGAGATTGATTATATAAAACTGTATGAGATATAATTTTTCTTAAGTTAAAACCTTTTGTTTCCTCATGAGACAAACGACTCTTCAAGTCTTCTGGTAGTAACTTTAGATTTCCCTCATTATCTACAATATAATGTTTGTTTTCAGCTCCATAAGCAATATAAGTAGCAACTGCCGTAACAGGATTGATTCCTGTTGGCAAATCTGTTCCCAATAGATAGTTTAGCAACGTAGATTTTCCTGCATTATATGCTCCCATTAGACCTACGACACATTTTTCTTTAATCCAGGGATTGTTCTGAAGCATATACCAATAGGAAAGTATGTCATTGAGTTTATTGATAAAATCAACAGTAAAGATATTCAAATTATCTACAAAAGGAATTGCTTCATCCCTAAAATCGATAACATCCTTAACTCTACCCTGGTTTATATCAAGCGAAATACTTGGTATATTTATGATTCTGTTTAAGTCTTCAATCGTTAACATAATTATGACAATTGTTTTGTTGTTATTCGTTGTTTCAACTCAATAAGGATGGAAGAAATTATTTTCTTGTCATCCAATAATAGTCTTTTCTTTTCGCGATCAGTTTCTTCTTCAATAATATTTTTTATTCGATCGTAGATTTCTTGTATTTCGAATTTTAGTATGGATAGCCTAGATACTTCTGCTATTTTTTCGGTATTTGACAATATGAAGTTCCTGAAATATGACGACAATTCTGCAACATTCTGCTCGTTTGTTCTTGCGGAAACAAAGAAAATGTCAGAATTGAACGTTAGTGGATTGTAATAATCAGAGAAGTATTCCCATGCAAGTTCTTTGATATCTTGTATATCTTTCTCTTCTATTGCATCCATTTTATTGGCAACAAATATTACATTTTTGCCCAATCTTTTGTAGTATTTCATTAAGAGCTCATTTAAATCCCTTAACTGCATTGCGTCAACTACAAAAATGATGAAATCACTATGTTCAAGATGAGACATTGTAATTTCTGACATTCGGCAGTCTGAATCATCCAAGCCGGGTGTGTCAAATAATTCAATATTTCCTTTTAGGAAATCGTTAGAAAGCCCTATATCAACACGAACAATATCTTTTACATTCTCGCTTTTGTTAAAATTATCTTTAACAGTTACATCTTTAAGCTGGTTTACTGAAAAAGATAAAATTTCTTCTTTGCCATATACGTTTTTAACAAGTGAATATGATTGTGAGGGATTGTAGTAAACTCTTGTGATTACACCTGTAGAAGAGATAGGTCGAGATATCACTACATTGGTTCGTAAAATCGCATTTATCAAGGCGGATTTACCAGCATTGAATCTGCCGCATAACGAGATCTTCGTTCGTGGATATAGGGCAAACTGCAAATTCTCTTGGAAAACTGTTCCCACTTTCTCTTTGAGTTGAACGTCCTTCAATAATTTGCTTGCTCTTTTTTCTAATTTTACAATGAGTGATATCATAATAAAAAACTTTTATTCAGACAGTATTCGGTCTATTCTATTTTTGAAGCCATCTATCTGCATAACATATTTTTTAGCAACTGAAGAGATAGCCTGTTCCCTTTTGCTATTGCCCTGAGGGATAAGGAAGCCATAAGCTAACATGGTGCAAAGAATAGGTATAAGAACAGCTTTCCACCATGACAATGACAGTACCAAGACGATAAATATTGAAAGCGCACTTACAACTGCTACGCAAACATAATATTTAATCATAGAAGGAGCCTCAAAAGCCTCTGCTTTCAATTCGATATTTGAGATTATCTGTTGGATTGCATCTGCTTTTATAGGATTTTCTTCTTTTAGTTCTTGAAGCCATAACCCTTCAACATTCTTATCATTTTGCCATCTCCTTGAATATGTTTTTATTTCATTGTTGATGGTGTCAATGTCAATACGGCCTAAGTTTGCCCGTCGAATTATCAATGACGCTATTGCATCATTATAATTCTTCCAATATTTTTCAAATAATTGTACTTCCATAATTAACTGTATTTTATGCAGGTTGTCAGAGTCATGACCCTAACAACCTGCTCCCGCAATTAATGTGCACTTAATAGTTCGAAGTTCTCTTTAGCTAACTCTTTCTCAAAAACATAAGCATATGCTGCATGAGCTGTTTCCCAGATACGATTGATAATATATTCACATCTTTCAATTTCTGAGGCATAATCAAACTGAGCATTGTTCAGTTTCTTCTTCATGTCTTCAAGGAGATTTCTTTCTTCTGCAATCTTGGCTCGAACATCCTTTGATATACGATTGAACTCCAGATCATATTCTTTATTAATCTTGGAATACATTAACTCACTTCTCTCTTCTATCTTCTTGCGAAGATCAGAAATAAGTCCGTCTTTACTCTTCCTTGCCAAGTCTGAAGCCATGTGATTACGGCCCTTTTTCAAGGCCCACCACTCTTTTAGCACAAACAAAGCGAGCCCTATAGGACCACCGATAAGACTAAATAGAAGTGTATCCATAAAGATCTCAACAAGTGTCCGTTTCAAGAAATCGGCCCAACCAATATCATTGCCAGCGAGAACCTCAATCATTAGATTGGGGTCTGTATTGCTCATCGAGGTCAATAATTTGAATATGTTAACATCACCCTTCTTGACATTTGCGTCATCAACATTGAACAAAGTGTATATGTCCTTAAATAGACCATCCAGTTTGAGTTGGGTCTGCTTTATATCTTCGGACAATTGTTTAACCACGGGCTTTGTTAGTAAAACAATGTCTGAAGATGCCTCTTCTACTTTCTTGGTAATAAAGCGCTGAACACCTGAAGTAATCGGCTCTACTTTCTTTGCGAATGCTTCATTTCGTTTTTCTTCATTGTTTATATAACGAACAGCCTGCCATGCTATTTGCATTAAGTCAACAGTACTGAAACCGCTATTCTCAACTATACGACTCATCTCAACATCCCAAGTATCGTTTATGTTATCAACAATACCATTCATTTGTTTCTCAAAAATGCTTTGGGTCTTGGTCTGAGCAACAGTAAAGCTCTTACGCAATGAATCTAACTCAACCTCCATTTGAGCCAATTTCGCTTCAGCTTTTGCAATATCTTCATTTACATCTTCTACTCCTTTTCCCTTGGCAGCCTTATTGAGTTCTGCCGTGTGTATTGCTGCCTTATATGCATTTGCAATTTTTGCAAAACAGGAATTAAATGTCGCTATAGATCGAGCATCAGTGGTCAGAAATTCCTCCAACTCTTTTTCAAATTTTTGGAACTCTGGTAAATCTCTATCATCATATTTCTTGGAATATTCGCCAGTCTTATGTTCAAGTACGTTTTTTGCACTGATAAAGAAAACTCGTTTGTTATATAAGCTCTCATCAAAAACTCCATTATCGTCAGTAAACACGTCCTTTAATTGCTCTTTGAAATAATCTTTGACCTCTTGCAAAGTTTCAAAATCATCATGAAAATCAGACTTGTTGATTAAAAAGAAAATATTATTTAAATGTCTTCCTTCAAAATTTGATTTGAAAAAGCTCTGGTCATTAATGTTAAAGCCTCCGCTTGGAACAGAACCTGTATAGATAATTGCATTAGCATTGCTAGCTGATTGGAGTGTCAATTTAGTCGCACATGCTTTATCTTCCAGTCCTGGTGAATCAATAATCTGGACACCGTTAGCCAACAATTGTTTATCACAATACACTACAGAATAGTCAACGTTTTCAAAACGAGAAACCTTACCTGTTACTTTGCACTCTGCTGCATCTTCCTTTGTGAACTTGTAGGTCTCATAGAAACTTTCTGTTGTCATTTCTTTGATTGTACCATCCGTATTATACACAAAGATTTTCTTGTCTTCCCCACCATATCTAATATATGAGATGATTGCTGTTGCAGGTGTTGCCGCTTCAGGCAAGACTTTACTTCCAATTAATGCATTGATAATTGTGCTTTTCCCATTGTTGAAAGTACCCATTACAATGGTTTTGAAAACACCATCTTTTACCGCATCAGCTGCTTTTTGACAAATGGTCTCCTCGTTTGTCAAGCCAAGACCAACTCTAAATCCGTCTTCATTTAAAGAATCAGATGACTTACCAACAAGACCAGCTGTAGTCCTGAGGGCATTCTCGATTTTGTGGAGTTTTTCTACATCGTATGCCATAATGTGTAATTATTTATAGGTTTCTTCGATATTATTTATTATTGATAGCATATCTTCCTTCTCGCTCATATTTTTCTTTTGTGAAAAAAGGACTTCTGCCAATTCAGACAAAATGTTACCATAGACAGACATCGTTTGCTCTTTAAGTTTACCTGCTATTGAGTCAAACTGATTTTTGGCTTGTGCAAGAACCTGTTCTGACATCTGTTTTGACATTTTTTCAACTGCTACAATCAGGTGCTCTTTCTTACCCTGTTCTATTTTGTTCTTGAAAACCAATTTTACGAGCTCAGAACCACCAAATGTTAGGATTGCGGCCAAAGGAGCGAATAAAGTTAATACAAGGGAGCCAATTTTCATAACCTTAGACAATTCTCCGATGTCGGTTTTCCCCTCTTTTCCAATAAGATATGAATGGACATTATATTTAGCCATTACATATTCCTTGATTAACTTTTGAGATTTTGAATCCATTTGACCTATTACCAAATTTAAATCACTATTAACCAAGGTCTCTATGTCTGTTACCTCATTTAGAATTGTTGCCTTCAACCATGATTCTTGCTCAGAAATGAACTTGCTCCAAACAAATTCCATATATTTGTTAATCCATTTTGAATCAACATCGATATTTTCAGATTCTTGAATGTCATTTGTGAGAGAATCTCTCAATGCGCGGTTAAAACCATTAACTCGCTTTTCAAATTGTATAAACGCATAATCCTTAATGAATGAATCTATCTTATTGTTAATGCGTTTCTTGCTATCTTCAATTACTTGTGAATTATCGGAAAGCAATGCGACAGACTCTTCCAAATTTGCATTTTGTGATGTCAATTCTTCCTTTAGTTTAGGAATCTCACGCAGAAGTTTCTTAGAAAGGAAATGAGTTACCTCTGGTTCCATCATCTTTCTAAGTTCCAACCCTTCATTAGCCGTATCATCAACACTCTTTTTGAAAGAGTCTGCATCCCAAAGCATAATTGAAGAATCTTTCTCAGTAATACTAACAGAATATTCCATTATTTCTGTGCACTCTGAATCACTTAGGAATCTTGAATTTCCAATGAGGTAAGTACATCTCTTTGCAGAGAACAAAGGAGTTATTAATTCTTCCGCAAACATTTTTTCCTTATCATTGAATATCTGAAGCCCATCCAAAAGAAAATAAATCTTATCAGCAGATGCAAACTTATATATCCATTCGTTGTGAGAAAAATCTTCAAGATCATTTACATAGATAAAAAATAGCCTTACGAGTTTGTTGAAAAGAGATGGCTTCGTAACTTTAGCTTGCAGATTATTTGACTCTTTTGATGATAGTTGCTTTATAAATGCAGTTTCACCTATATTGATTTTCCCGAATTCCGTTTCTACAACATATTCTTCATCGTTTCCTGATAAAAACTCAATCGAACAAGGATAGAGCCTATTTGTAGAAGCAAAGGACAGACCTACACATTCTTTCAAAAAAGCCTTTCCTACTATGTTATGTGTAGTAACGACTAATACAGTAACTTGCTCACTGCAGTTGTTCAAACCTTCTTTTGCACAATTTATCGAGTCAACAAGATTAAACAGATGTAGCTTTTGTGCAATTTCATTTATTTCTGATATATTGTATGCCATAATTACGTATATTAAAGAACCTTAATTACTTCATTTACCATATCATTCAACGTATTGTCATTAAGCAAATTGTCATTTGCTGAGTAAGGTCTATTCGTTATGCGATAGAACATTTCAGACCGTGAAAACAGCTCTAAGGCTTTTAATCGCTTGGGAATCAGCGGATGATTCATAAAGTACTCATTAACAGCTCCGACCTTATGGTCTTCTAGAGATTGAAGGCTCTGTTCAATATATTGGTTTACATCCACCTCATCTGTATTTGAGAATCCACCAGACAGCCTTAATAACGCTTTTTGTGCAACCTTCAAATCGCCACCACAACAAAGGAATCCAGCTCTGTCTGCAGAAATCTCTGAATATCTACTCCAAGTATTTAATGGTAAAGACACGACATTAGCAAGCAATGGACCGATTCCTGGGATTAAAGTTCCCAAACTGCCAATAAACTGGCCAATAGTATGAAATACTACATGCTCAAGTGCAATATGTCCACACTCATGTCCAACAATAAACTTTAATTGGTCTTCAGGCAAAAGAGCTTGTGCCATATCGCTAATAGCAATGAATGAAAATTCATCAGTACCAGTTGCCATTGCGTTGATGCCTGGCATCGAAGGAGAAACAACAACCTGAGGAACAGAAATTCCTAAGGTATTGCAACATGACACCAAACTTTCATACAATTTCGGATAATTAAATGGGTTTACTGTAATGCCTGTAGAGAGCATTATTCCAGATTGCTTGGAAACATATAGCTCTACAATTTTATTAACAGCTGTTTTAACAGGAAGAGAATCTAAGGTTTTCAAGATTGCCCCATCTATCTGATGAGCAAATTGCAACCTTTCTTTGTTTTTCTCGGCCTCTTGTACTCCAATCTTTACATATTCTTGCAAAGATGGATAGGTTTGTTTGTCGTAAATTAAACTCATTTCAATTTATTTTTAGTTAATATATTGAATTAAACGTGGTTTTATGTCTCAACACGATATAATATAACGTGAGTTCGATATAAGATCTAATATAATCTACTAGTAAATAGGAACATAGC
>ENA-OPCV01000486-OPCV01000486.1-human-gut-metagenome-genome-assembly--contig:-NODE-486-length-37156-cov-4.551117_pt1 | contig 37156 bp, 18 predicted proteins | sample MGYA00241257_ERZ501494 | MGnify/ENA primary metagenome ERZ501494 (study PRJEB25962, sample SAMEA2042618) | human gut metagenome | biome: human gut; feature: human-associated habitat; material: faeces...
GATTACAGCGAGCCGGTCAGACGAGCTCGTCAGACTGGTTCGACAAAAAGATCAGGTACCAACGCAAAGCGCAGACAAACTACGAGATCGGGCAACTCAACCGGCAGCCGAAGTCATAGCGCACGGTCCGGCAGTTTCATCGGCAGCCGCAGTCATAACGCACGCTCCGGCAATGTAACAGACAGCCGCAGACGTGATATGCGCTCTGTTGGTGCAGCAGGTAGACGTAATAAGAAACGCCGCCATCCGATCCGCCGTTTTTTACTATGCCTTTTACTGATCGTTGCTTTATGTGTCGGCGGCATATTTGTTTATTTGGTAAAATCACTGAATACGATTGAAAATCATCCGCTATCAGATGTGACACTTTGCGGGGAACAGGATGCAAATATCAAGAATTACACCAATATTGCCCTGTTCGGCGTGGATTCCCGTGCCAACGACCTAAGAAAGAATACACGAAGTGATTCCATTATCGTAGCAAGCATTAATAATAAAACACACGACGTCAAGTTAGTGTCCATTTACAGGGACACTTATGTAAAGATCCATGATCATGGCTGCACTAAGATCAACCACGCTTATGCGTATGGCGGTCCTGATCTTGCCGTCAATACACTCAACAAAAACTTTGATCTGAATATTAAAGATTTTGTCACGGTAAACTTTAGTGCTTTAACGAATGTTATTGACGAATTGGGCGGTGTTGAACTCACGATCAAAAAAGAAGAGTTAAAATGGGTAAACGCCTATGGTCACGACGTTGCGAAGATCAATGGTCAAAAATATACCAAGATCAAGCATCCCGGCAAACAGACAGTGACCGGCGTACAGGCTACCGGCTACTGCCGCGTACGCTATACAAAGGGTGGCGATTTCACCCGTGCAGAACGACAGCGAACCGTCCTTCAGGCTATTTTTGCCAAGGCAAAAAAATCGAGTCCTACTGCGCTGATCTCTGCCATGAATAAGATCTTTCCGCAGATATACACCAGCCTATCGACATCGGACATCCTGTCACTCATGAAGTACCTGCCTTTTTATGAGATTGGCGATCAACAGGGATTTCCGTACAAATTAAGCTGTCACCGCGGGCGAGACGGTATATATTATGACTTCCCAACGACACTCGTATCCAATGTAAAGAAACTGCACAAAGAACTGTTTGGAACCGACAATTACGAGCCAAGCAAACTTGTACACACGATCAGCAAAGAAACCAGCAATTAGCTTTACGATAGTGGTTTCATGACCACTGTGGGGGATTGACTATGAAGATTCGTACCAAACTTATTATTGCCTTTTTGATCATGATCTTATTTCCATTTGGCATGAGCGTACTTTGCGTACACTTCGTGATGGAACGACAGACAACATTTCTCAAAAGCAACTACGATATTGAATCTTCGGACTACGAATTATCTCTCAATCCGATCACGATCATCTTTAATGTAACGATGAACGACTATGTCGCCCTAGTGCAGACGGCAGACCAGAATCCGGATCGCTTTTACGATACTGATTATCTCCAGAAAGCAAATGACCATTTGGCAAGCCGCGACTCGTTCCTTATTTTGAAAATAGACGGTAAAGTAACATTCACCGGCAATTCTAAGCAGCACAAAAGAATGGAAACACTCCCAGGCTTTATTAAATATGAAAAAGGTACCGACAACATTGTATATATGGATCAAGGTGCTTCAATGGTAACTAAGAAAAAAGACTTTTACTTCTCCAACGGAACACAGGGACAGCTCTTTTTGGTGACCAATTTAGCATCTCTGGCACCTCATTGGAAAAAAGCGATATTTGATCTGATCTACTCTTTCTTAGCGATCATTTTGATCACCGCGCTGCTCCTCGTGATCTGGCTCTATCGAAGTATCGCATATCCGATCAGCATACTACGCATTGCCACGATTCAAATTGGTGCCGGTAATCTGGATTACCCGATCCATCCGATATCGTCGGATGAAATTGGTGAATTATGTCAGGAATTCGAGGAAATGCGTATCCGCTTAAAATCTATGATGGATGAACGTATTCATTACGAAGACGCCACCCGAGAAATGCTAAACAACGTATCTCATGATCTAAAGACGCCATTAACAGCGATCAAAGGGTATTCCGAAGGACTGTTGGACGGCATAGCGGGCACCGAGGAAATGCAGCACAAATATCTGCATACCATTTATGCCAAAGCAAACGATATGACCTATTTGGTCGAAGAACTTTCTCTATTTGCCAAAATGGAACAGAGCAGACTTCACTATGATCTCATTCCAATCAATCTGTCCGATTACTTTACGGATTGTATGGAAGATCTTTCCCTTGATCTGCAGAGTTACGGCATGACATTGTCCATGTTTAACTCTACGCCGCCAGACACCAAGGTGATGGCAGATCCCGAGAAATTAAAACGAGTGATCTTTAACATCGTGAATAATGCTGAAAAATATATGGATCATTCACCGTCTACCCTGCACGTTATTATCACCGAAGAACCCTCTAAACCGGAGCAGCCGCCATTGTATCGACAGCTCAACAAGGACGGTTCCGAGATTGAGCCTGCATTGCCACCAGACGAATTTATACGAATCCACATTGAGGATGAAGGCCCCGGCATTGCCGCAGCCAGTTTACCATATATATTCCAACAATTTTACCGCGCCGATGCCTCTAGAACTTCATCAACAGGTGGAAGCGGTCTGGGACTCTCCATCGTCGAGCAGATCATTTCTGCACACGGCGGTAAAGTGTGGGCTGAAAGTGTAGAAGGCGTTGGAACGAGCATTATATTTACCCTGAAAAAAGCAAAAAACACTGATTTATCCTAAGGAGGTACATTCATGAGCAATATTTTGATCATTGAAGATGACACTGCCATTGCAGAATTAGAAAAAGATTATTTAGAATTAAGCGAATTTCATGTAGAGATCGAACATGAGGGCAGTGAGGGTGCTGCCAGAGCTATCGATGAAGATTTCGACCTGATCTTACTGGATCTGATGTTACCCGGCATGGATGGTTTCGAGATCTGTAAGCTGATCCGTGAAAAGAAAAACACACCGATCATTATGGTTTCCGCCAAAAAGGAAGACATTGATAAGATTCGCGGTTTAGGTCTGGGGGCTGATGATTACATGACCAAACCGTTCAGTCCAAGCGAACTGGTAGCTCGCGTCAAAGCGCACCTGTCCCGCTACAAACGGCTCACCTCTGCCGGGCAGGAGACAAATGAAGTCATTGAGATCCGCGATCTGGTTATTGATAAAACAGCCCGCCGCGTCATTCTTGCCGGTGAAGAGAAAACATTTACCACCAAAGAGTTTGATCTCCTCACCTTTTTGGCAGAACATCCAAACCATGTTTACTCCAAAGAAGAACTCTTTAAGAAGATTTGGGAAATGGAATCTGTCGGTGACATTGCAACCGTTACCGTACACATCAAAAAAATACGCGAAAAGATCGAAGAAAACACCTCAAAGCCAAAATATATTGAAACGATCTGGGGCGTCGGATATCGTTTCCGCCTCTGATCCCTTTCGTATATTAGATATTATTTGCATCTCTAATTGCATTTCGGGGATTGGATCGCAGTTGCGTCTCTAATTTCATTTAAGGTATTGGATCGCAGTTGCGTCTCTATGCCATTGTTTTATTTATGATGCAGTTTTTCTTCCAGCCGGCGCAGCCGTTTTGCGGCCTCCGGCTGTTGTTTTTCCAGACGCTTTTCCAACTTCACACGGCTAGCCTTCAATTTCTCTAAAATCTCAGGATTGTCCTGTTGCAGCTGTCTGGCAATATGACGACGACGTTTTTCGATCAATTCCAGCACAACTCTGCGATTATGTTCTTCTGTCATATGCTCCGGTAATTCGTCCATATGAAGTTCCATACGACGCAGGAATTCATCCTCATCAATCGCACCAAGCGTATGCCATGTTTCCATCAACTCCTCGATTCCCTGCTCAGCCAACTGCTCGAGATCCGGCATCTGATGGATATGTTCCAACACAATATGCACACGCCGCTCAATCTCATTAACCGTATCTTCTCCAAATGCCCACGCAAATTCTTCCAAAGTATTTTCTGCTTCTGCCGGAATATTCATAATAAACTGTCGTTTCTGCTCCGGCATTGAAGTTACCGGATAAGGCTCCCTAATACCTGCATCATGTAAAGCAGCCGTAATTGTTCTGCGCACATATCCTTTTTGGATCATCTGCCCTTTGCCAAGCTTTCGCAACTTAGCGTTGATCCCCTCGTGATGCTCTGTCATATAAAATGCAATGCCTCTGCCCTGCAGACTGTCTGCAAGCTGTTCCAACCGATCCGCCGCTGTAATATCAATATTTGTGACAGCTCCGGCATCGACAATGACCACCTTTGTGTCATCCGTAATACTTTGCTCAATATCATCCACAAAAATTTTGACATTTGCAAAAAATAAACTCTCACTGAACTGATACATAACAACATGATCGATCGGATACGCAAAACGATTTTTGGCGCGGTCATAAAATCCATCCCGCCCCGGAATAATCCCCAAAAAGCAGCGTGGAGGATCTGTTTCACGCAGAATAACTTCTACAAAAGATAAGATAATACCAATGATAACGCCGTAAATTGTTCCAAGCATCAGTACACCAAAGAAAGCTGCCATATAAATATAAAATTCAATCCGACTCACGCGGAATAATCTCACCGCCAGATCAAATTCCACCACTTTCATCAAGGCTGATATCACGATAGCGGTAAGCACCGGCACCGGCAAATACCCTATAAATCCGGTACCAAACAGCAACACACATACCATTGTCAAACTCGCTGTGATCGAAACTAACTGCGTTTTGCCGCCATACTGGTCATTCATGGAAGTACGTGAAATACTCCCGTTGACCGGACAGCATCCAACAACGGCTGCACCAAAATTTCCGACAGCACATGCCAAGATTTCACGATTGTCTTTGATCTTATATCCATTTTGAAAAGCAAAGTTATTTTCAGAAAGCAGTGTTTCTGCCATCACCACCACTGCCACGATAAGTCCTCTTCCGACGGCCTGCGTCATGTTTACTCCGCCCAGATCCGGCAGACGAAATGACGGGAGACCGTTTTTTACATCTGCAAGCATACGCACGCCATATTGCCCTAAGGAAGCATATTTCGTCAAAAGCACACCCGCCACCATCACAACAACGACCATCGGAAACTTCGGCGCTATTTTACGGCTTATTACAATGATCAGCAAAGAAACACACCCCAATACTACTGACATCCCATTCACGTGATGCATAGTTTTCCATAAATGGTGCAATAGTTCCGGAAGCTCCCCTGTTCCGGAGGAAGCACCAAGTACCTTTGGTATTTGCATCAAAATGATCGTCACAGCAATGCCGCTGACAAAACCCCCCATAACCGGTGTCGATATAAAATCTACCATCTTTCCGGCTTTCAATACATAAAACAGCAACAACCACAATCCGGTGCATAAGGCGATCATGGAAATATAATCGATTGCTTCCGCAGATCCAAATGCAATTCCAAGGGAGCTCACACTGGCGCCAACAATTGCTGCCGGTGCGGCATCCACGCCAAAGATAAACTGTGGCGATGTCGAAAAGCAGGCAAATAAAAGAATCGGAAGTACCGAACCATACAGCCCATAAACGGCCGGAAGGCCCGATACTTCCGCATATCCCATGGCGATCGGAATAGACACTGCCGCCATTACAACGCCCGCGATCAAATCCTTTGCCAAATAATTCTTTTTATAATTATGTAATGTAGTAAATAAACGCATAAACAATCCTCCCATCTCAGACGTCTTTGCCAGCAACCGCATCAAGGCAGCAGCAAAAGGTATCCGTTGTCTGACATGCTCACTTGTCTATCATTTTACCACATTTTTTGACGATCTGCAGGCAAAATCTATTTCTACGGATTTACTACATCGCATGACCTGCCGTCAAAACCTGTTCCTGCGCCTTATTTACCGCATCACATAATTCGCCAAAATAAAACATCTCATCTTCCTGATAGCAGGCTGCCAGCAATGCATCCAACTCATACATTGGATTCCATTTACGCATACCACATGCTGCAAATGTGCTGTTGACCATGTCACGAAAAACATCTAGAGCTTCTCCCTGCTCATATCTGCTCTCTTTTTGCTCGATCGAACTTTGATATTGCTTTTGTGCAACATACAGTATCATCGGCAGAAAATCCTCGCGCTGAATGAGCTGGCATCTTCGATGATGTTCTTTGCTGAATTTCTCGACCCAGACCTTAGCCTCCAAGACCGTCTCCGCATAATAACTATCCTTCGTGTAATCTGCAATAAATCGACCGATCCATTCCGGGCAAGCCTCCTTTGACTCCATATCGGAAAGTACATTCAGCGCAATATTGGTGCGTATTTCCCGCTCTTTCTGTAAGGGAGTATTTAGCATATCCGACAAATGTTTGGACGTTAATTCCGGCAGAGGTGATTGCTTTACCTCATTTGAAAACAGTTCAATGATCGTAGAATTATACGCCTTCTTAGAATTGACCATATGATTCAATTCGTGAAGCATTTCCAATACATCATTATTTACATCTTTTTTCTTGCGTCTGGCTCCGGCGATATATTTCTCGATCAACTGATACTCCTTTTCAGATTCCGCAGAACATTTCATCCTGATCCATGTTGCAAAATCTGTCTCGCGGATCAGATTATCCAGGCTGCGTTTTGCATCCTCTCTGATCACGTCTATTATCATATATTTGTAAGTATTCAGATAGTCTAGAGTTGTCAGACTATATCCCTTGAAAAATTGGCTGTTTTCCCGCATCCACTTCATGAATGCCTCTTTGCTGCTGTTTTTATGATAGGCAAACTCCTGCATGAGCTGATTCGTACTATGCGTATGTATTAATTGCGTCTGCGTTTGGAACGATTTCTCATAGCCATCGATCATCTTAAGTGCTTGTTCATAAGAATAATGATGATCCAAACAATATAAAAAGATAACTTCTCTGTAATCATTATACTGTGCCGCCGGCTGACCAATTCCTTCCTGCAGAAAATGATTCAACCGCTGCACACTAAATCCCAAACAAAAGCTGATCATGTATGCCTGAGCTCGATTTGGCGTAGCCATACCATTGATCCCAAACCACCGGCGCATTGTTGGTCTGGAAGCCGGATATGGTTCGGTCAGCTTATTCATCATAATGCGGAATGCCTTTTTACGGTCTGCTTCTTCCTTCCCCTCCACACCCATGAGTTCCATCATATACCAACTACTCTCCCGGTGCTTTTTCTTCAGGATATCTTTTACTTCCGCATAAAATTTCTTTTTTGATTCATCGCGTCTTGTTGTATTCATGCCGTACGTTCTCCATTTCTTCTTACTGTCTTTATTCATTAAGGAATGACACCAACAAACTTTTTCTTAGACTTGGAAGGTTTCTTCGTCGCTGTTACAGTTCTCTGTGGAGATACTGCTTCCTTGGATCTTGCAGTGCTTTTTGGCTTAACAGTCCGCTTCGGTTTCGCTGACTTTTTTGGTTTCGTGGTGCGCTTTGGCTTTGCCGTTTTCTTTGGCGTCACTGTCTGCTTTGCATCCGCTGTCTGTTGCGGATCCCCCACTGTCGATGTTGCGGGATTGTTCTTCTGTGCCCCTGCGGAAGCTTTCGCATTCGTCTCATCCGCATGATCGGTACTAATCGCCTGTCCGGAAGCAGTCTTTGATTCTGTCATGCCTGGTCTGCCTGACGCCACAGGTGATCCAATGGCTGACAATTTGCCGCCCGTTGTCAAAAGCGCACAGACAGCTAACACTCCTGCCAACACCACTGCGCCCCCTGCCAACAGTACGCGTTTGCTCTTGTGCTGAAAATACAATACCACTCGCTGCACCCAGCCTCTCGATTCATACAGTGCCGCTTCTAATGATTCCATGCTTTGAAATCTGCGATTTGCTTTGACCGCCATGCCTCGCATGATCGCATCCTCTTCTGTCGCAGACAACCGAATATGTGGCATATCCCGCAACAGCTTGATGTCATCATGGATCATTCGCTCAATCGACTCGTTTGGCACGATCCCTGTCAACATAAAATACATTGTCGCACACAAAGAATACACGTCAGACCAAGCTCCCCAATTACCTCTGCCGCGATACTGCTCCTCCGGCGTATATCCGCGCTTAAATAACACCGTCATGCTCTGTGTCATAGTCTGACGTTCTGCTCTGGCTGACCCAAAATCAATTAAGACTAACTCTTCCTTTTGATTGACTAATATATTATCCGGGCTGATATCTCTATGAATGATCCCTGTCTTATGGATCGCAGATAATGCTTTGATCACCGGATGTATCATTTGGAGTACACGCTCTCCGGCAATCGGACCGTGCTCTTTGATATATTCTTTTAGCGTGATCCCGTCTACATATTCCATAACCAAATAAGCTGTTCCATTCGCATAAAAGAAATTAATAACAGAAACCACGCCGGCGATGCCGTGAAACTTTGCTAAGATCTTTGCCTCATTATAAAATTTTTCCAGACCATTCTTGTAACTTTCGTCCTCGTCCCCGGCATACACATATACCGTGTTTCCCGTATCACTTTCCTCTTCCAACATATCTCTGCTCACATGATTGATCGGAAAATATTCTTTAATCGCTACAATCTGGTCGAGAAGCATATCCCTGCCAATATATGTAATTCCAAAGCTCCCCTCACCGAGAACTCTGCCTATCAAATATCGTTCTTTTAATATACTCCCCAGACGAATGCAACGTGGTGCTCTATCATAACTTTCCAGAGAAAACCCACACAGTGGACAAGTTGATCTTTTGTCTTTTCCCTTGGGAAAGGCTTTCATGCACCCCATGCAGTATGTCATTCGTTCTGTTGTCATACGCTGTCCATCCTTGTTATTCATTACTTATGCTTACATTTTTAAGAATAGTATATCACAAATTCGCAACGCAAGGGAGCTTGTTCACTTGCGCAGAATTTGTGAACGACAAAATCATAAAGTGCAATGCACGACAGATGCGAAGCATCTGGATTTTGGAGTTATTGTATCATACATCAATTAGCCTTTTTATTAAACTCGCAAATCCGCTCCTTCAGAGCTTATTCGCTTGTTACACAAGCTTATTTGCTCGTTAATGAGCCCAGAAAAACAAATGTCTGCTTCGCAGCCGCTTGTTTTTCTCTGAGGCTCATTATATCACAAACTTGATACCCATTAAAATTTTTCCGTTTTTTTCATTCTTCATCGTATCGACACTTTCGCAACATTAGAATACACACTTTTTACTTTTTTTCCTCGCACTTTTCGATAGGTCTTCACCCGAAAATAATATGTTTGTCTGCGGCTGCTGCAGCGTATACGAAAACGACGGCGATTTTTTCGGATCGAACTGGATGTTAACGGCAGTCTCTTCCAACCTCTTTTTTTCATGCGATAATAAATTATAACATTTGTGCCCTTGTATTTACACAATCGCAGCGAAATATAGCGGATCGCGCCGACCCGTCCTGCACCTGCTTTGATCTTTGGACGTATCATATTATTGGCAGCCTTTTGTCTGGATGTCGTCATCTTTTTGGATACTGCATTTTTCTTTGGTTTTGATTTCGCTGTCGCACGTGGTTTCACGGTTGGTCTGACCGTTGCAATCGGAATTATCCCCGTTGAAGCATCAATGTCCTCTTGCGTGATCGTATCATTTGCTACCTTTTTACCCGTCATCGGATCCCGATATGTTCCGTTTTTCAGATCATTGAGCGCCGCCTTGAGACCGGTGATCGTAAACGTGATCTCTATGCTGTCCATCGGTACCGCAATATTGCCATATCTGGCAGCCGCATATAACGGTCCGCAAGTTTCCCAGCAACATGTCAATGCATAACAGGCAGCGTCCTCGTTTTCCAATAAAACCGGAGTAAGTCCTTGTTCTACCGTCACACCATCTACTTTCAGAGAGACATTAGAAATGTTAACTCCGGAATAGATTCCTGTCCCATTTTTCTCTGTCTTCACAGACAGATCCGTTGCGATCTGCAGTATATTATACTTTTGAGACGCGCTTAAATTAATTCCACTAATGCCAACCGTATACTCACCATCCCGGTTAATAAACACATCTTTCACGGTTGTCGTTGCCGCATCCACTTCCTTACCATTTGCTCGAATATATGAATAACTGGATAGGTAGGTGTCTTTGGTAAAACTACTGCGATAATCCCAAGTCGAATCCATCTGGTAGGATACATAGGCGTGTATGCCTTTCTGCGCCCAAAGCTCGTGATCGATATACGGTGCCGGCGTTGCCGTTGGCTTCTCGTGCGCGTTCCCATTCGCATTTCCATTTCCATTCGTATTGGTATTCTTTGAAACGTCGGATACCGTAAACGCCACCTCGATGACAGAGCCGGCGCCTAACGTCAGTATCTTTTCGCTGAACAGATCGATCATATCCCATTCATTAAAACCATATGACGTATACTCTTCTCGATAATTGTTGCAATAATCAGCAACATAATAATGATATGCCAAATACGGATTTAGAATCGTTGCTGCGTAATTTTTTTCTTCATCCGAATCACGATATCCCCATAAACTTCCCGGGTGCAACAGTTTTCCATTAGAAAAAGAATACTCGTTCTTCTGTGTACCGTCCGCAGATGTGATCGTCATACCGGTAACGTCTACTTTCATCTTGCTTCCCGAATACAGATTGGTATCCAGCCAGATCATCTTCATTCCATCATCCAATGCTGTCGTGTAAGAAATGGTATAATCTCCCTCTTTTGTGATCTGCATCACATCTGTAGTTGTAAAATCTGCAAAGATCACCTCATCCCAATTCTCTGACACATAACTGATCCCTACACGAAAGTCATCGTCTTTCCCCTGGAACTGCTTTGTCGCTTCATAATTTGGCGTACCACACACTGTCTCATTTTCCTCAGCCGCCGCTTTTTGGATCATGCTATTTGAAAAACCTGGCATCGAACACAATAATGCCAGTACCACAATACACGCAATTCGCCTTTGTCTTATTTTCATAATGCTCCCCTTACCATAATTCTACTCATTCACCATAAAAATCTACAGGATATTTCCATCCGTTCAGATTAAACTCCTTTTATTATACCGATAATCGCCAGCCGATACAAGAAGCAAAAAAGCAAAGCCAGCGCTTTTATCACACTACACAACAGCAATTTCCTATTAAAGCAAAAAAGCATAGTCTTTTCGATCTCTCGAATTGACTATGCTTTTTAGAAAGAGGGTTTATAAGTATTGTCCGCACAGGATCATTGTTCCTGTGCAGAACACAGGACAAACAAGATAACTCTCTTATTTCTTGATCTTTATCTTCTTCGTTTTACTGTATGGACCAAATATCTTCTTTCCCTTTTCATCTAATCGGTAAGCGCGTACACGAATATAATAGGTCTTCTTTTTCTTCAGCTTCTTGATCGTCAGTTTTCTCTTCTTCGTCAGTTTCGTTTTAGCCTTTTTGAACTTTTTGTTCGTGCTATACTGCACGCAGTATCCATTCGCTCTGGCAACTACTTTCATGGAAATGACTAACTTCTTGGAAGCCTTGTTCTTAACCGATAAGAATCTCGCTTTGCCAACGACAATCTTTGGTGCCGCCTTTTTCGGCTTATCACTTGGTTTTACAGTCGGTCTCACCAGCGGCGTATGTGTTGGTTTGACAGTCTGTGTTGGCACCGGTCTCTTCGTCGGCTTAACAACCGGTCTCTTCGTCGGCTTAACAGTTGCAACCGGATTCTGTGTCGGCTCGCCACTAGGAGATGGGGTCACATTTGGATCATCTTCCGGCTCCGGTGTCGGAATGACAACCGGATCATCACCTTCCATCTCATAGGAAACATCAGGCGTTGCATCCATTCCAACATCATACGTCTTGCCCTCCTCTGCTCCCAACGTGACATTGATCTTCTTCGTCTCGATACCATTGGATACGATAATGGTTCTTGCAACCTTCTTCTCGTAACGATTATATACATCCAATGCTTTAAGCTTTCCATCTTCAATGACTGAAGTAAACGTCAATGGTCTGTCATACTGCTTCGAAGGTTTTACAATACTAAAGGCTGCCGTATTATCGATCAGATTCAGTTCCTCTGCTGCAGCACTGCCATTGTATGCTGTTGCCTGCAACGATATTGATACATTCTTGGCTTCACTGGTAAATTTCGGTGTGTAGTTAAACTGTAACACATATTCACCACGGTTGATCGCTTCCATAGCATCTTTACCACTAATAACGATCAACTTCTTATCCTCATCAAATGATGCACCGGCAGTTGTCGGCTTCACAGTCACTGCTTTCTTATCGACAGATGTCAAGGCAACACGGATCGTATCATCCTCTGTCAACGCCTTTGTACCGGCATTGCTGATAACGACCTGTACAATACGCTCTCCACCTTGCAGATTCTCTACCACTTCCGGATTACCAAGTACCATATCCGTACCAAGCAGTGTTAACTGTGCCTTCGCAGTTGCTCCATTGTCTGCTGCAACCTCAAAAGTCTCATTTTGCAAGGTATTGCCAAGTGTGTAACTAAAGCTCACCTGACCACGCTCTCCACTCTCCAAATGAATTGGAAGCGCATCCGCAACCGTTGTACCTGACTGTTTCACTGTGACAGAATCCATAGCCTTCCGTCCGGCATTCGCAAAGGACAGTGTCACATTGATCGTACTATTCTGCTCCACGTTCTGTCCAAAAGTATCTGCCGATACCTCTGATAACTCATTCTGAATGGTCTTCGTACCGGTGATCAGTCTTGCCGGCTGCTCCTCGTCCTTTGTCTGCGTCAGATCGGTATCTTTCGTCGTCTCAGACTGTGTTGATGTCTGCGCACATGAAACTGTTGTAAAACGGTCACCATCTACTACCACACTGCCTCCTACCAACATCTCATTAGCAGACGCCGTACCGGTAATCTCGTACTGCATCGACAGTGTACCCGTCTTTGCATTCATGTATTTCACATACGTATGCATCTTAGAGTCATCGCCTGCCGACTGCCAATACACAGCAGTGTCACTGATCGTATCTCCACCTTTGGCAAAATCAAAATTCTCCGTAACTTCTCCGGAGTCTTTCATAGAAACTGCATTAGCACTGCCGTCTTTTTGATAACCCTGTAATGCCAAATACGAATCTGTAAGTTCACCTTTTTTGTATTCCGACTGCTTCCATGCTGCTAAGAACATACCACCGTCGTTCGTTACATATTTCACACGTGGCTGCGTCTCTCCCGCATCATTACAGGTGATTCGGTTTACACTCTTCTGGGCTCCATCCTTCACAATATATGAATAAAGCTCTCTCTCCTGCACCTCTTCACTGCTGCCCATGGTTGCCAATACCATCGCCGTACCATCGTCAGACAGTGCTACATCATACGCCTGGGCTCCCTTAATCTCGCCACGTTCCAAATAAGCCGGTGCACTCCAATCTGTTCCATCATAGTAACTATAACAGATCTTCTTTTCTCCCATCATATCTTTTTGAAGTGTTTCTGCATCCGTATCCGCAAGATTATAGGTGTCACTCTGCCATACTACAATTGCTTTTCCGTTGTTTACTGCTACTTCCGGCGCCATATCGGCCACATTATTTGCAGTAAGCGTCGTATGCTTTCCATTAACATATACATGGATCTCGGAGGAGTTAAACGTAGCGTTTAATTCTTTGCTGTCAACATTTCCATCCGAATCAATATCAGAATCATACACGGCAGAATCAAAGGCTAATACCTTTAAGCTGCCATCAGAAGCATAATCTACTGAATTAACCGTTTCCGATTTGCCTTCTGTTCTCCATGAAGTAAGTACTTCCGGTTTCGTCCATTCTCCGCTTTCTTTTGTGCTAACCGCAGGATTGATACTTACAAGATCCTCAAGCGTATCTGAATAGGTGAGTGCCATACTGTTGCCATTGGCTGCAAGCACCGGCGGCACATCCGGATTGATATACTGTGTCCAATCTGCGCCCTTCTTCTTCGAAGAATACCGTACCACCTTACCGGTAGTCTCATTACTCATATTTGCAAAGTCCAACGGATTCGGTCGCCCTGCCGGGAATTTGTCCCAATCCTGATACGTTCGTACCTTACTGAAGCCGGTTCCGCATATTTGTTTGTGATACCGAATAAATAATCCTTTGTACTCAAAATCTAAGGAGATGCTTCCGGTAAAATTCAAACAGCCACCATAATAGGCTTTGGTCTTCTTAAGATCACTGAATGTAACGATACGATTGTCATATCCGATAGACAACCGTCCAACCGGACCAAACTTGATCTTTACAATCTTACCATCAAAACCAATTCCTCCACTGGCACATACATAACCCTCTACGCCTACGAGAATGTCTGATACAAAATTATACTCACTGGTAACCGTCAGATTATTCGTCTGGAAATTCATGCCAACGAACTTATCATGATATGGATTCTGGCCACTGAGCAGCGCATCGACACTGACAGTACACCCCACTTTGATTCCATAATAGATCGGGATGATGCCAACCATCGTATTGTTATTAAAACCAAATTCATAACCCAGTGTTCCGGCAATACCACCACCGGTATAGGTCAAGATCCATTTGCCATCAATATAGTCTGCCGTACCAAATGCATATCCGGACAGCGTCTTGGACACTTTATTGTCACGCAGATCATTGATCGTCTCTGTCACTACCGATACAACATTATTTTCATCGAGTCCCGCTGTACCAATGGCAACCATAAAGGTTTTCTTCAGCGGATTGTCGGTATCCTGGTATGCGATCTTCATTGGCAATACCTTCGGAATATTAAAGGATAACTTACGGTTAATGACCTCTCCGGCTGATATCTGCGGCGTCTCGATCGTTCCACAGAAGTTTACCTCTGTCGGCTTCGCCGGCTTACCAATCTCTGAAATATTACATACGGTATAGTCTGCCGGCTGATCTGCAAGCACCTCTCCACTCGCTGCTTTGATCTGATACTGCGGCGTAAACTTACCTACTGCTGCGTTTTTGGTGTTGATCGCAAATTCTGTTTGCTTCCACTCATATTTCATACCATCGACGGATGCCACGCTCTCAGAAACGCTAGGGATCTCCTTGTCATTAATAAACATGGAAACCGTATGTTTCTGTGAAACCTGAGAGTATACGATCACTTTCTTATCATATCCTTTATAAAGCGTAAGATCGCGAACAAACTCATAATTTTGATCTCGGGATGTTAATACGCAGTCATTCGTTCCATAGCAAGGCTGCAGCCATATGGACGTTCCGGTATTTTCCTGATATCCGTCTCGATACAATGGATAACGCACAAGCTGTGCCGCATAGGCATCATCCTTTGCCGTGACCTCCACTAACACATCGGCGTCCTTCAGTTCCTGCACATCCTCATACTCTAATGTGATCGTCTCTGAACTCCTGGACAATTTCTTCGCTTCTGTTTTGTTGGCGGAAGCGATCACATTTCCATCCAGATCCACGATAAAGGATCGAACTGTAATATCAATATCCTCATCATCATGTCCATATCCTTTTAACGTCACATTTTGTTTGTAAGTGGACGATACCGGATATATATTGATCGGATAAGAGCCATCACTCTCACCACTCTTCAAATCCTCTAACGGTACTTCGGACTTGCACACGCCACAAGTTACTCCGACATCACGATAACTTGTTCCAAGCTTCCATACCACAGCATCTCCGTTGGATAACTGTTTCACCGTTTGATTGGAAGTATTCATCTGTGTCCATTTAACGTTCTTCTTAACCTCTGCCTTTGCTGCATAGCTTGCTTTGTCATTGTCCGCCAAATAGGACTTGTAGCTGTCAGCCGTGACAGGTCTGATAATATAAAGCGCATCCTTTAAGGTTGTCACATAAACACTCAGACGGTAGATCTGTTCTGTGGTCTCATCCGTGATCGTCACATAGGCAAAGCCTTCATTTTTGCCGATCAGCGTAAGCTTCGTCCCCTCTACCGAACAATCTAAGATATCTTCCTTTGAAGATACCGCCGTAAATACATCATCTTCCGATGCACCGCCCTTAATATCCAAATGACGTACCATCGTAGCCTGATTCAGCTCATTGTAAAAGGTATCCGCATCATCTGCATTTTTTACTGCTTTGGCAATCGCCGTCCGATTGGAAAGTCTATAAATTTTTGATATAGGTTCTCCATTTTCCTCCACAGAAAGCGGGGTCTTCTTTTTCTTTTCCCAAGTAGCATACATCGTTAAGGTCTTTTCACCCTCATAACGGGAACCGGCCTCATACATATCACCAGTACCGTCCTTCTTGGTATTCCAACCTATGAACTCATATCCTGTTCTCTTCGGCTCTTCCACCGTAAGCACCGAATTATAAGTATCCTCTTTACACTGCGTATTCGGCGATTCTATCACCTTATCCGTAGTGTTCACATTATAATTCAATGCATACTCGCCATCTGCCATTGCTTTATCCGAAAACGTATCGACCGCATCCATAACCTCCGGCGTGATACCGTTTGTTACCGGCTTCTCCCAAGCAATGTAGTCGCCCTTTTTATATCCTCTGTTGCAAGACATATAATAGCCAAATCCATTCGAGCTTACAAACTGGATTCCATTCTCATCATATTTCGTAACTTTACCCATGCACAGCAAGCCCTTAATACCATCTTCATATACTCTATTCATATATTTTTTGCCCTTAGCGGTCGAGCATACATTATCTGCTGTACCGACTAAAGATTTGTCCGGCAGATTCTTAGACGAACCGGCAACAACCGGCTTATCATTTTTCTCATACATAAACAGTGCAAACGGATATCTGTCATCTCCGCTATAACGGAATATAAAATAACGATCCTTTACCTGCTTCTCCGAATACTGATGTCCCCTTGAGGCGTTGGCCGTTCCCCAAGAAGCATCATATGGATAACCATTGATCTTATTTGCTGACGTTACATTATCAAAAAACTGATTGCTGCTTAACTTTACCTTAAACAGACCAGACTCATAATGGCGATCCCACGTTGCATACATGGTCGCAGTTCGATTGGAAGTATACGTGCCGCCGGCTGCATACGTGGTGCCGCTTCCGTCTGCCCGTGTATTCCATCCGGTAAAAGTATATCCACTTCTCTTCGGCACTTTTGAAGACAACGTCAACGGCTGTCCTCCCTGTTTGACCTGATCTTCCGGCATATCCGTAACCGCTTCACCATTTGCCTGATACATGACTGCAAACTCACCGGCAGTCAACTGGTGTGACGAATAATCCGTCATTGCAGCAAGCTCTTTCACGGTTGCCTTCTTCGCAGTCGATTCCCATGCAATCTTCTCACCAATACCACGCCCCTGATTGCCGCTCAGGTAATAACCAAATTCATTTTTACTTATGAAATACATTCCGTTAGAATCTGCTTTTCCGACCTTGCAAAGTGCCATAACACCTTCCACACCATCGGCATACGTTTCCTTCATATACTTCTTAGCAGTGGCCGTCAGTGTGACATTTTTCTCAAGTCCGATACGAGATCCCTCGAGCAGGCGATCCGATTGATCTACAACGACCGGTGTACCATTCTCATCGTACAAACACAGTGCGATCGGATAAGCCTCGTCACCGGAATACTTGAGAACAAAATAACGTTCCTTCATAATTTCCGTTGTCAGCTGCTGACCCTCGGAATCATTAGCACTGCCCCACGATGCATCATATGGCAGTGCATTCAGTCTACCGGTACTCATGATATAGTCAAACAACTGATCAATACCGTAGCATCCTGAAAAAACACCTGTCGTGTATTCTCCTTCCCTTACCACAGACTGTGAGTCTACTGATGCTGCCTTGATTGTGATGCCCTCAAAGGATGTTGACGAAAAGACCATTCCCAACGTCAGCACACAGCAGATCACACGCTTCATAACCTTGTGTAAATTCATAGGTTCCCTCCTTCTTCTATTGTTTCCATTGTCTGTTGCAAAACAAAACCTCATACATTACTATACTTTCTTCAACCTGCCACACCGCATTCCTAGCACATTTACCGGCTGGAAAGTTGATTTCCCCATGTAGAAATTATATCATCTTTGGAGGGATGGGGTGCCCACGTGGCGTGAATGGTCAAAATAGGGTGTGAAAAGTATAGGGGATGAAGGACACAGAAACAGACAGAATAGAAAAACAGGGCTGCACCTCAACTTATATTGTTAAAGTGGCAGCCCTATGTTTATATACTATTTTCTAATAATTTCGTCATCATGCCTTAACTACTTTTACATTCTTATTTCCCTTTTTCTTTAAGAATTTCTTGTATTTTTTCAGCATCTTCTTCGGCACTTTAATGACTAATTTCTTATGTGTTCCCTTGAAGGCATTGCTTCCAATGGAACGGCTTGTTAACTTGGTCGACTTGATAACAATGGTCTTGAGCTTATTACATCCGCGGAATGCATCCCTACCTATGCTTGTAATATTGCTATCAATTACTACCTTTTGTAATTTCTTATTGTTTGCAAATGCTTTTGGCGCAATAGAAGTAACTGTATAAGTAATTCCGGCAATTTTTACTTTCTTCGGTACATTTACCTTTTTACTTTTTGTTACCTTACTATATGCCACCTTTGGTTTCTTAGCATTAGAAGAAATCACTTTGTAAGCTCCCTGCTTATTTTTCAAAGTTGTTCCTTTAGCCGCCGGTTTTTTCACTGGAGCCGGTGTCTTAGTAGGCATCGGGGTCTTAGTAGGTATAGGGGTCGGTGTGACATCCGGCTCGTTGCTCGGCGTTACCGTCGGCTCTTCTGTTGGGTCTATTATTGGCTCTTCGGTCGGCTCTGTTGTCGGCTCATCTCCCGGCGTTACCGTTGGTTCAGCACTTGGGAGCGGCACTATCGTTGATGGTTTTATTGACGGGACTATCGTCGGTGCCATACTTGGCGCTAATGTTGGTGCCGGTACTGCTGTTGGCTCTGCACTTGGCGCTAATGTTGGTGCCGGTACTGCTGTTGGCTCTGCACTTGGTGCTGTCGTCGGTGCCGGTACTGCTGTTGGCTCTATACTTGGTGCTACTGTTGGTTCTGTACTTGGCACCAAAGTTGGTTCGGCACTTGGTGCTGTCGTCGGTGCCGGCATTGCTGTCGGTGTCGGTGCCGTACTTGGTACAGTTGTTGGCTCTGTACTTGGCGCTAATGTTGGTGCCGGTACTGCCGTCGGAATTATTGTTGGCACAACCGTCGGTGCCACGGTCGGCGTTGCTGTCGGCATCATAGACGGCACAGCCACAGAATTATCCACCGAAGCATCAATATCAGCCTGCGTAATATCGGCATTCTGTATATATTCACCCGTCATCGGGTCTTTATATGTACCATTTCGCAAATCAGTTAATGCTGCTTTTAGACCTGAGATGGTAAAAGTAATCTCAATGCTGTCTTCCGGAGTCGGAAGTATCTCATCTTTGGATCCAACATACAACGGACCACTATTTTCAATGCCAAAACAATTTTTTAATATGAAACAGTAAAAGTTTTCATCTTCTTTTTGAGGCAGATTCATTCCTGATGCAACTTCTTTTCCGTCAATCTTTATTGATGCATCCGTCACTTTCACATCCGAATATATTCCATTACGGTTATTTTCGGTTTTCGCCGAAATGTCTGTCGCTATACCGAGAATATTAAACGCTTTCGAAGCAGAGAGGTCAACGCCTTTTAATGCAATCGTATATTGTCCATCTCGATTAAGAAATACATCACGAACCTGTACATCCGCCGCATTGACCTCTTCTCCACCTGCCTTTATATAGTTATAATTAGAATCCGTCTTACTGGTTCTATATGTATTTCGATAGTCCCATGTTCCATTCATCTGATACGCAATATATGCATGAATACCTTTCCGTGCCCAAAGCTCATTATCAATGTAATCTTTTGGCTGTTGCGTTGCAATCGGTGTTGCTGACACTTCCGGAGTATTCGCAGGCTCTGATGATGGAACAAATGTCGGTGGCAGCGTTGGGTCGCATGGCTCTGTTGTCGGCTCTGCCGTTGGTTCTGCACTCGGCTTTATGACCGGTGTTGACATTGGTGCCGCACTTGGCTCCGTTGTTGCTTCCTTCACATTCTTTACCTGAAATGACACAGTAATCGTCGAGCCTGTTCCTAATGTTTTTACATCAGTAGCAAACATATTGATGGAATCATCTGAATCAAATCCATATTTTTTATATTCATCTCTATAATTATCAGCCGAACTATTTATGTAGAAATAATACTTCAAATATGGATTTAATATTGTTGCTGCATAATTCTTTATGTCATCAGAATCCCGATATCCCCACATGCTGCCTGGCTTGATCATTTTCCCATTGCTAATGTTATATGTATCCGTCTTAGTTCCATCAGCAGAAGTAACCGATACACCGGTAACATCCACTTTCATATTGCTACCCTTATACAAATTAGTATCCAGCCAAAGCATCTGCATTCCATCATCATCCGCTGTTGTGTATGAAATTTCATAATTTCCTTCACCTGTAACCTGCATCGCATGCGAGGTAGTAATATTCGCAAAATAGTTCTCATTCCAATTATCTGACGCATATGAGATTCCAACTCTAAAATCATCATCCGTTCCCCTAACCTGAGGCGTTGAACTATAATTAGGTGTACCATGAACAACAGGTTTTTCCGTAGGATCTGTACTTGCAGACGGATTACTCGTCGGATTTACACCTGGCGAAACCATTGGTGTACTCGTCGGCTCTGAGGTGGGTGCTCCTGTCGATTCCTCATAATCGTCACGTTGTTTCACGGTATAGTTAACTGTTATTATTGCCCCCTCTTGAACTGTAATCTTGCTTTCCGAAAGCAAATTCACCCCATCCAATGCATTGAAATTATAGTCAACATATTTTTTACGATAATTATCATACTCTTCACTGATATAATATTCATACCTTAAATTCTCATTCTTAATTGTTGCTGCATAATTTTCCTTGGCATATGTATTTCGATATCCCCACAAGCTTCCCGGCTGTCTCAGTTTTTCATTGTCAAGCGTATACAGCTTTTGATATGCTCCATCAGGAGTCGTGATCGTCACACCTGTGACATCCACTTCCATTCTACTACCTTTATATAAATTGGTATCCAGCCACAATAATCCTATGTCAGAATTTGTTGCTATAGTGTAACTAGCCGAGTACTCCCCTTCGCCCTTTACCTGCATTACCTGATCTGTGTCAAAATCAGTAAAATTGTTCTCTTTCCAATCGGCTGAAACATAAGTTAATCCGACACGAAAATCATCATCTGTACCTCGAGTCTGCTGAGTCGCACTGTAATTAGGTGTTCCATGAACAATTGGGTCCGGTGTTTCTGTCGGTGTCGGCGTGTATGACGTTTGAACTGCACCGTATAAAGTAACTTGCACATCCTGAAATTGAAGATAAGATTCTTTATCTAGGGCAGGAATTCGAACTGCCATATAATTTGCAAATTGAATTAAGGTATCCCCTCTATAACTAACAGTGTAGTATGCATCTTTTGTTAATTTGGCTGTAGTCGTAGCAACTCCACCATCCGTAAAATTGTAAATATCCTCATTATCACTATCAAAATTTAGTTGTGCCTCTGCCTCGCTATCCTCTATCGTCTCTAGCGACAGATCGACACGTCGAGCATAAAATGAAATGTCAATTCCCGTGAAACTCCATTGTTTTAATCTATCCGAAAATTCATGTGATGGATTACACCATTTATTACCTAATTCCAAACGACAGTCACCGTCAGCACCATAAGACCATTCGGAACTTTTCAATTTTATCGTCTGCACAGAACTAGTTGTATCCGATACCGTCTCTTCTGATGCAAAAGCACTTTTTATTCCAATATTATTGAAATCACATAATGTACATGCTAATGCAAAAACCAATAGTAATGCTATTTTTCTTCGTCTCCCTTTTGTCATAACTTTCCTCCTATCATCTCAGCGGTGGTCAAATTCCATTGAACCAATTAACATGTTCTTTCATTTGAAATATACTGTAATGTAGCGTCAACTTATCATTTTCTTATCACCACCTTTCTGTTTCCTTTTTTCTTCAGAAACTTTTTGTATGCTTTATATTTGTTCTTCGGCACCTTAATGACCAGTTTCTTAGCTGTTCCTTTAAATGCATTTTCCCCAATCCGCCCAATTTATGCCCCTAATGTCACCCTTTTAAGCTTTTTATTATTTACAAATAACATGTAATATTCATGACTTTTTTCAACGTTTACCTGCACCTTAGCTTTCTCAAATATCACCGCCACAATCTTCAAACTGTTCTTGTGCTCGCTTTTCAACTTAATATATTTTTCCCAGCTTTCTTTTACATCTTCCTTTCTCCCTAACATCTATTTCCCTACATCTTCCATTAATATCTGTTGTGTTTTCTCTTTTCCGGATAACTTATTATCAGCATCTTGTTCTGGAATCAAAGCAAGAATTGCCAATGTCATTACTAACAACAATGCTGCAATTTTAATAAGTTTACTTTTTCCCATGGTATCTAGCTCCTCCTTCATACAGCTATTTCATCTTCCTCGCCTCAAGCATACACTATCCCAGTTCAAATATTTCTCCGTTTTTTTCATTTCTTTTATGTTGAGCCAAACCATCGATATTGTTTGATTTTTCTATGTTTTAGTCATTATAGAAATCTGTTAATCTATTGACCGCCCTTGCAAAATTGTATATTATGCACAATTTTTATCAGAAAATTTTGTGAAATATTTTTGATAAAATTTATACAAATGAATAATATTGTTGTTTTTCATAAGCAATATCTTGCAGACGCACTAGAGTAACGTGCATTTAACACTTCTTGCACATCACCATGTAATTACCTATACAATTTTATTTTGTGCAGCGATTCCATCCTCGTAGAACACATTTGCGATATACGAAACAAAAATTTTCCCAACAAAATCGCCAAAGTTTTGCTCTGATTTTTGTGGGGAATATACAAAAAAATAAAATGATAAATGATAGTTACTTGTTTTGTTTCGATTATTTCAGTATATACAAGTTTTTGAAGAAAATTATTATTGTAAAAATACGGAAAAAAGTTATACATACCCTGTGATATACTTTCAAATGAAACAACGCAATGGAATATTGTTTCTTTGTATGAAAATAACCATGTACAAAAGAGGGGCACAAGGTAAAACACAGAAAATTGGCATGTGCATGTACACTGCCCGTAAAATGAAGGAGGAAATGAAATGAACAGACAAAACAAGAAACGAATATCATTGTTATTGGGATTTTGTTTACTGATAACAATGGGTGGCTTTGGAAACCTTAAATGTGCAAATGCAGCGGATGCCACTATGGCTGTGGCGGATGCAGAACCAACGAAAGCGCCAACTGACGTCAAGAATGCCAATGATGTTGCAGCAATTAATATGATCATTGCAGATCAGAGAGCAAAAGGGGCGACTGTAAGTGAAAATTTGGATGATACCAATCAGTATACTTGGAAAGATGGAAGACTGGTAGAAATAAAATGGATTTCCAAATTGGATACAACAATAGACTATAAGTTGACAGGGGATATATCTTTTAATGACTTAACAGCATTAGAAACTATTGATTGTAGTGTAAGTTATGGATTAACTTCAATAGAAGTAACAGATTGTAAAGCGTTAAAGGCGCTTAAGATATCGCATTCTCAGATAACGACACTGAATATAGAAAATAATGTGGTACTTCAGAAGTTGGACTGTTCATGTACAGAGATCTCTGATTTGGATGTCAGTCATAACCCGGAGTTAGAAGAATTGGATTGTAGCAGTATTCCGATTAACTGTTTGGATGTCAGTCATAACCCGGAGTTGGAGAATTTAGAATGTGGCGAAACTCAGATTAAGCATTTAGATGTGAGCAAGTTGGCAAATTTGCAAAGTCTTTCCTGCAATAGTTTGGAGATTGAAAGTTTGGATTTGAGTAGTAATAAGAAGTTGGAGGAGTTATCATTTGACTTCTGCGAACATATTAGCAACATTGATTTATCCAATAATGTAATGCTAAGGGAAGTGTCATGTGCTTATTCTTCCATTAATGCTTTGGATGTCAGTAAAAATGTGGCATTGGAGAAACTTGACTGTTATAATACGAATATCCAAAGTTTAGATGTCAGTAAAAATGTAGAATTACAATTTTTGAGGTGCGATTCAACTAAATTGACAACTTTGGATGTTACTTGCAATACTAAATTAGAGTATTTGTCTTGTTCGTGTACGGACATTCTGTATGTAGACATCAGGAAATGTAGCAAAATGACGAAAGAGGATGTATACTGTGATTATGAAATGTTAATTGTGTACAATGAAGAAACCGCACAAATAGTTCCCGAGTGTGTTGCACTTCACAAAATCGTTACAGAGCAGAGAGCGTTAGGAGCTCAGATTGATGATTACTGGAATGGTGAAGATTATTATTGGGAAAACGGTCATTTGGTAGGAATTGACTTGTGTCAGCGAGGCTTGAAAGGAAAGATTTCGTTTGCAGGATTACCGGCATTGAGAACGATTTCAATTATAGGCAATGAGATAACGGAATTGGATGTTAGCAACATCCCTGATTTGAAGTGCTTGGAATGTGAGGACAATAAGATTACCAGATTGGATATACGAAATAATAAGAAGCTGACAAAATTTACCTATGATGATGGTGTTAAGGTGATTCGTACAGATGATGATCTGGAGCCAAGTGTAAAGCCGAGTGCAGCACCAAGTGTGACACCAACTGCCCGTCCATCGAACAAGCCTCAAAAGACTACTGCTCCTGCGGCTGTGGGTACGACACTGAAGGACAAAAGTGGTTCGTATAAGGTAGTATCTTCTAATAAGAAGCAACCAACGATTTCCTATGTGCAATCAGCAAAGACAAAGACGGCAAGCGTTACGGTGCCGGATAAAGTGACTATCGGAGGTGTGACATACAAAGTAACAGCCATTGCACCAAAAGCTTTTGCGAATAACAAAAAGCTGAAAAAAGTAACGATCAGCAAAAACATTACATCTATCGGCAAAAATGCGTTTGCCGGATGTAAGAAGTTGAAGAAGATCACGATCAAATCAACGAAATTAAAGAGCAAGTCCATTGGCAAAAATGCGTTTAAGGGAACGGCAAAGAACCTTGTTATCAATGTGCCAAAGAAACAATATAAGGCATACAAAAAGTTCCTGAAGAAGAAGGGCAACAAGACAGTAAAGGTTAAGAAATACTAAAGTTTGGTTATTCAGTCCAGTTCATTAAGCTTAAAATTTAGAGCCATGACAATCACAACCACCGGCTAAGCCGGTGGTTTGCTTTGCGGACTATAAGGCCTCTTTGCCGGCGTCTGAGTTTAAAGACTCGCCGAAAGGTCTGCCCACCGCATCAGTCACTTACTTAAGCCCCCTGGGCTTATTATTAATTGTTTTTCTTTACTGGCTCACCCTTGAACGGGTCAACATACGCTTTGATTGTCATCTGGTCATATTCCAAATCTTCTTGTAATTGATTTCGAATATATTCTTCTATTTTCTTTGCATTTTTTCCTGCTGTATCAACATAATATCCTCTACACCAGAAATGTCTATTCCCATATTTATATTTTAAATTTTGCATGTCTCTCAAATATCATCAATGTACTTTTTCCCTTTAGATATCCTATAAAATATGAAACACTCATTTTGGGTGGAATTTCAACAAGCAAATGAATATGATCTGGACATACTTCTCCTTCTATAATATTTACACCTTTTCTTTTACAAAGCATGGTAATTATATTGCGAATATCTTCTCTTAACTTTCCATACGCTACCTCTCTTCTATACTTTGGTGCAAAAACTATATGATACTTACAATCCCATGTAGAATGTGATAAACTGTTATTGTTGTTCATACAGACAACCTCCTTTGTTTTTTAATGTGGTTGGCAGACCATCATTATTATGACAAAGGAGCTTATCATTGCACATCGCTTAAGCTCTTTCCACCACCCGCATAGCAGGTGGTTTATTTATTTGCTGCATTCCATTTCTCCTCCAAGAAAAACTACATTTCGCAAATGAAGCCTCTAGGCCTATATAAAAAAAGAGGATCGCTAAAAATAACGATCCTCTCTTTCTACTTCTTGCCAAATGCTATCATAACTTATGTACAGTTAGGCATTTCAGCATATTATTTTGCTACTACATACTGAACCCATCTCTTAACATTACTAATACTGTCAGATGCTTCTACCTTTGTAGTAGACTCTTTGCTTTCGACCTTCTTCAGATAATATGTGTATACTTTAGAACGGTCTGCATAACGATACTGTGTTTTATAGGAGGATACCACTTGTCTTGTAGATTCTCCATACCAACATGGAGCACTTCCGTATAAATTGAAATAACCTCCAATTTGTTTTGAATACTGATTACCTACACAGGCAAGCTGAGCTCCCCAACCTCGTTCCTGATAATTGGTACAAGACTTTCCACCCCACACACCAGAACAAGGTCCGGATGTTCTTCCATCTGCAGATAAATATCTAATGTAATTATACTGCGTGGCATATCCATTAGGAACAGACTGCGTCTCAACCTTTCTGGAATCACTGCCACTAATATTACCATCTGACCAGCCGCTCCAGCCTCCATATGGTCCCCATACCCAAGAAGAATCATATAAGGTATAACCTGCTACTGAGCTATTGCTAGACGTAATTTTTGTTGTGTAATCATACGTCCACTTTTCGCCAACGATTGTAGCATTATCTGGAACTTCTGATTCCAATACCCAATCCATAGAACCATACTTTAACTTATTGTAACTGTCCTCATTAATTGTCACAAGTTTTCCACTGGTAAAGTTCAGTAAAGAATCGCCTTCCACTTTACCGTAGATCATATAGTCACCTGTCAATACTAATTTACCAACAATATTAGCATTCAATCTCGTCAAGGACACATCCTTGGACAATACAACGTTAGAACTTGTCGACTCCAACTTGATCGTACCATATAGCGAAATATCTGTCTTATCAGCAGACAATATCATGGCAAATCCATTTGTCTTAGCGGATATTCTTGCCAAATTCAGTTTTTCAGAAGAACATACAATCGGAGCTGATTTATTGTCTTCAAATACAAAACCGTTCAGTGTAGTTTCTTTAGCATCGGAAGAAATTTTAAGTCCTTTATATGCTTTATTACCACCATTTAATTCAAAATAATCTGTTGATTTGGTTATATCATATGTCTTATTTGCTAACGTATCTTCCATATCAGCCAGATTAACAATTAACTTGGTAGCTCCTGAGGTAATTGCCGCATTGGCAATATCACTATTCTTGGCATTTACTGTAACTTTTCCTGCTCCGGTAAATGCATTTTTGCCAAGCTTCTTAATGTTTGTAGTTACCGTAAAATCATCCAAACTGCTACATCCACTAAACGCTTTATCGCCAATAGTTTGTAGTCCCTCTGCCTTGACAGAAGTAAGTGATGAACATCCTTCGAAAGCTTGATCTGGTATTTCCGTAATATGCTTGCTAAGTTTGATCGACTTAAGCTTATCATTTCCGGCAAAAGCATCTTTTTCGATGCCAACAATCTTAACAACAGACGTTGTCCCGTCTCCGTTTTCAGTAGAGATATAATCAGGAATATACACATCGGTTCCTTCACCAGTATAGTCTACAACCGTGCCTGTTTCACTATCATAAACAAGTCCCTTGGATCTTAGCAAAGCATTATCAATATACTGGTTTACTTCAAACGGAACTTCAAATGGTAAAATTCCATTTTCATAATCATCAAAGCTATGTGTCTGTTTCGAATAGTCAATGAAATCATATGTGTCATCATCCTGTACACCATATGTATATACATAATAGGAACTAGACGCAATATCATATCCTACAACAGCAAAGACATGAATTGTTCCAGCACATACCATTCTGTAATATCCCTCTGGAGCCTCCGCATTCGAATACGTCTTGGAAGTAGTTTCCGTCTTTTGTGTCGAATATGTCAATGCGGTAGCATATTCCTGTGAGGATGAAGAGGTATTACTTGACGAAGATGCTGTTGTTTCCGATCCTCCCTCTGAATGGCTCTTGTTATATCCATATGTATCACTTACTTTACTACTTAAAGCTGTAGAGTTCGTACTACTCTCACTGGATGAGTTGCTTTTCTGTTTACTTGATGAATTATTCCATGTTTTACTCTTTGACTTTTCAGTAGTATTGTCTTGATTTGCAGTTAGGCTTGCATCAATTTTAGCCTCTGTTCCTAGAGCTTCAGTTCCTATACTTGTCCCTATTGATGCTGATATACCTGTTTTGTCAACAGTTGAATCATTCTTATTAGTAGTTTTTTCCTTTCCCTTAACAGTCACAACACTATTCTCGGAAACTTTACTACTAGAATCTTCTACTACCTTTCCACTTTCATCCGTATGAGTCTTAACAAGTGTCAAACTGTCATTCCAATCTTTTGATAGAGTCCAAGATGTTGTTTCAGTTGTTGAATGCGCCAGTGAATTAACAATAGAATTCGATGTACTTTCATTAATTGTTCCACTTGATGTTATAGTCTCTGAAATTGTTAAACCACTTGTATTTCCAAAATCCTTAATGGTATATAAAGGAACATTCTCCATCTGCCCAATTTCATATGCAAATAAATACTGTCCATCTTTATCATTTTCATAAATAATCGGCTCGCCTAACTGTTTTACCGGTCTTGTCTGATTTCTCTTACTGGTCCAGTTAGCATGCAAGGTAATGTTTCCGGTTTTACCCAATGGAATCTTATCAACAAGATTATCTTTCTCATCGGTCCATCCCATAAATGTATAGCCAAACCACTCAGGATTCGTCAATGTCGCACCTTCATTTACCTTGTATTTAATGCTATCCACTTTTGCCAATGGCGAATCAAAAGTAATCGTATACTCTCTTGCTGTCCAATGCGCATACAGATCGACATTACCCTTCTCGCCTGCAGCAATCTGTTTTACCTGCTTGGCATTAGAACCTTCTCCATCATACCAACCTTCAAAAATATAACCTTCACAACTAATATTCTTCAATGTTAAACCAGTTTCAGAGCTATATGTATTCGGGTTTGTATTTTCAATTTCCTGCTTCTGCAAATATGCATCATCCTCATACAGATGATAGGTAATAGAGTTCTCTGAATTCTCCAATTTTGGAACAACTTCCTGTTTTACTAACACTGCACCACACTCACCACAATGTGAGCCTTCGGTAAGTCCTGTATTTTCTGTAGTAGCAGCTACTGCAGCATCTACCACGGAAACATGTCCCTTAGCTGGAATTACAGTATCTTCCAATTTGATATTATTAAGACCTTTTTCGTCGCTATAATATTTACCACAAGAGGTGCAGTGATAATAAGCCTGATTACCCTTTTCAGTACAAGTAGCTTCCTTTGCCTCAACCGCCTTCATGGTATGGGTGTGTTTCTCCGTTGTCGTACCAAGATTCACGCCATATCCACCTGCAATATATCGACGCACAAGAATAACATCTGCTGAGTTAATTCTTCCATCCTCATTGACATCACAAGCTTTCTCGTTAATAGTCTGCTCATATCCACCTGCTATCTGTCTTCTCATCATAATGACATCTGTAGAATTAATTTTGTTGTCCTCATTAAGGTCACCCGGTGTAAATGCAGAAATTCCAATTTCGCCGTCTTCTGTTTTTACATCTACAGCATTCAAATCTGCATCAACCATATCTCCAGCGTCACAAGATACACTAATCTTATAGCTTTCTCCTGATTTTGCAGTGTCGCTCACCTTAAAAGAAAGTTTTAAGATGGTGCCATCTTTGATGTCATCCGCTGTTATTTCCTGTCCATCCCATACGAATTTACATGGAGACTGTATTTTTCCCGGTTTTGTCAATACTAGAGAGGAGAACGCATCTCCTGCAGTTGCATCAGTAAGCGTCAGACCCTCATCATATTTCAAACTAACAGCTGCTCCTAATATTCCCGGATTATCTTTTACATCAACAGTAACATCTACTGTTGCACCAGGCTTCGCTGTCTGACTTTGCACAGAAAGTGTAACCTGTTTTTTAGCTGTGTCTGCCTTTACATAATGCGACGGACAACCGGTCACAATCATAGCAGCAGCAAGCACACTGACAATAATTTTTTTTGCTATTTTCATAAATGCTCCTTTCTCACATCTAATGTTAAGATGCGTCTTTTACTATAGTTATTGTTCCATTGCGCAATTCCAGATCAATTGGCATTAAATCGCCATCTACAATATCACCGGAATTATAATAAAATCCAATGTCATACTCTCCTTCTGCAGCTTCTTCCGAAACATCAAAGGTCAATAACAGCATTACACCGTCTTTTACATTATCTTTGGTGATTGATTCACCATCCCACGTAAATTTGCAATTATTTTTTAGGATATTTGCCTTTGTCATAACTAATGCATCTTTAAGTGCATCTCCATTGGAGGCATCTGTTAACGTCAGAATTTTGTCGTTATAATCTATCCCCAAAGTCATGCCCAAAATTCCAGGATTGCTATTAATATACACCGGTACTTGTACTGTTTTCGCTCCCGGAAACGTCTTTACGTCTCCGACAATAATTGCCGAAGTCATATCCTTCTCATACATTGCTGTGACAATCAAATCCTCTGTCACGTTATCATATGCCTTATCCCATGATTGGAAATTATAACCTATTCTCTTTGGAACATTTGGTGCAACTGCAGCTTTCCCAATCTCCACAGTTTCTTCTTTCAGTACTGTATTGTCATAATCCACAAACTTCACCTTGAACGGTCCTGTAGGACTTGCCGTAGGCTCACTACTTGGCTTAGCACTTGGTGCTACCGTAGGCTGCACTGTCGGTTTACTACTTGGTGGCACTGTTGGTATTGTTGTTGCCCCTGGGTTCTTTGTTGGTTCAGGTTGTCCAGAAGACGAAGGTAACTGTATGTATTTTAGTCCCTCAAAACAAAAGGAAACTGATATTACATCACCTTTGTTCACAGGTATTTTCTGCGTACCAAGTGTTTCAGATGCATCATCAACATAGTCATATGGATTTCTTAACTCAAAACGATAATACCCACTTTCATCACTATCAAACCACCCTTCACCCAATTCGAGAGAACGATCATTGATCTTAACTTCTGTAACGAAACCAAACATTTTATCTTTAACATCGTTATATTTCATGTTGGTATCAACCGTCAATACCGCAATATCTGTGTCTGCATTTTGTACAGTATATGTTGCAGTATATGTTCCATCCTCTGTAATATAAACTGCACCATCTTGATAACCAAATCTATAATCTTTCCAATTCTTTCCAGCATATCCTATTGCTGCCTTAACTGCCGGTCCGGTTGGCTCTGGAGACGGTGTTATTGTTGGCGCATTTGTCGGAACCGGTTGTGTAGAAGCTTTAGGAGCTTCTGTAACACTTGGTTGTTTTGTCACAATCGGCTTCTTCGTTGCTGTCGGTCGCTTCTTTATTGGCTGCACAACGATGCGGCAAGAAGCCTTTGCTTTTTTGTTTTTCTTGGAAATAGCAGTGATTTTTACTGTACCAGCTCTTTTTGCCTTAACAACACCTGAATTACTAACTGTCGCAATATGTTTATTGCTAGATTTCCATTTCACTTTTTTGGTTGCTTTATTAGGCTTTACTTTCTTTACTTTTAACTTATACTTTTGCCCAACAAGCATCTTTTTGGTTTTCACAGACAAATATATTTTTTTGGGTTTCTTTGTCTGTTTTGCATCTGCATTTGGTGCAATACTCAACACAGTCAAACACATGATCAGACCAATTGCCAGATGCTTTTTCATCTTTGAAACATAATCAAGTTTCATCACTATCCCTCCTTCTGTATTTTTTGACCATTAATGTGTAATTGTTATTTTTCCATTTGCGATTAATGGTGACACGGGCAATAAATTTTTATCTATCACATCTCCTTCCTCATATTTTATTTTTATTTGATACACTCCCGAAGTCGTTGACTTAGGAATGTCAAATAACAACTCTGCTATTTCTCCATCCTGAATTTGATAGTCCTCAATCTGCTGTCCATCCCACATACATTTACAGCCATTCTTTAATTTTCCTGCTTTCGTTAATGTCAAAATATCTTTGAAAGCCTTGCCATTTTTAATATCTTTCAATTGTAATTGGCTGTCATCATAATATACAGACCACGTCATTCCCAAAATTCCAGTGTTGTTTGCTATTTTTACTGGTACCTTCACATTAGTTTGTCCTGGCTGCACTTTGACATTTGCAACTGTTATCCTAGTTACCGTATTGTCTTCTTTATAAAGTGCTTTTATCTGTAAATCAGATTTTATATGTTCATAAGATTTATTCCATTTGTCAAAACGGTAGTTCTTTCTTTCCTTTACTATTGGGGGTGTTGCATTTTTATTTTGTAATACAATTTCTGTTTTTAACACATTATTGTCGTAATCCATAAACGTAACCTTATGTGTACGTTGACTACTCTTCTGCTTTTTATCAGATTTTCCAACCGCAATGCGATTTCCATCCGAAAGATGAAGCATCAGCTCACGATTGTCATCCGTGGCGTAACCAACCACTCTAACGCAATCTTTTTCTGCATAATGTTTTTTCTTTGTCAGGGAATACTGTGATATTTTTTGTTCACCAATCTGACAATTCTTCTTATCAATAACCACCAACTTATCCAATAGCGAATCGCACCATTCTTTCTCTGACCCCTCAAAATTATTATCTCCAATTACATGCGTAATAGCATTTTGTCGGCTCGCTATATAGATGCCTCCTAATGCCAATGCCACAGCTATAACACTTATCCATACAATTTTTTTATTAAATTTCATCTGTAATAATCACTCCCAGCTTAAATTTTATGTTATTAACGTTTCTATCATATCCTATCGTTTACCATTGAAATTTCCAATTTTTTCAATATCTTTCATAGACCTCAATTTGATTAAATCCGCTCTATTTCTGCATCTTCATTTTATACCGATCATGTTCATTCCACATTGCGCCGAGTGGATTGTGTAATTTGCACAATTTTCGCATGTGAAATTTGTGAAATTTTTTCGTAAAAAAAATTATATTTTTGCCCCACCGTCTTAACATAACAATTCTTCAGTTCGCTTTCTATAAACATCCGTACTATAAAAGAGACCGCCAATCGGCGGTCTCCTCTATATCCCACAACACTTATCTTTCTTTAATTCCTCTATATCTCTATTTTACCTTGATCTTTACGCTCTTCTTTTTGCCACTGCCATCGGTTGCATAAACTGTAATCTTCACAGTACCTTTTTTCTTGGCCTTAACTACACCCTTTGCAGATACTGCAGCTATTTTCTTATTTGAAGATTTCCAGCAATACTGCGTGGATGCCAGCTTTTTGCCCGGTTTTGCTTTTACCTTTAATTTCAGCTTTTTGCCTTTCTTAAGGTTACGCTTTCCTGCCTTAACGGTAAGTTTCTTGACCGGCTTTTTCATGACTTGGATACGAACTTTTTTGCTTAATCCATTGGCTGTCGTAATCGTAATGACTGCCTTGCCTGCTTTTTTGCCTGCTTTTACAGTACCATTTGCCGTTACTTTCACGATGGATGGTCGGCTACTCTTAAATGTTAGTTTTTGACTTGCAGCATTTCTCGGAACCCACTGAACAGTAAGTTTCATTTTTTTCTTAGCAGCAAGTTTATAGCGAGAACCTACTGCAATTTTACCTGCTCCCTTAACTTTAGCATACACAACAAATCCTTTCGCCGTTACACTTGGTTTTCCCAGCTGATGCGATGGTGTCGCACTCGGACCTGCACTTGGATTCACACTTGGTTTTGCACTTGGCTCTGTGCTTGGGCTCACGCTTGGTGTCGCACTTGGTTTTACACTTGGCTCTGTGCTTGGTCTCACGCTTGGCGTTGCACTCGGTTTTGCACTTGGTGCTGTGCTTGGGCTCACGCTTGGTGTCGCACTCGGTTTTGTACTTGGCTCTGTGCTTGGTCTCACGCTTGGTTTTGCACTTGGTTTTGCACTTGGCTCTGTGCTTGGGCTCACGCTTGGCGTTGCACTCGGTTTTGCACTTGGCTCTGTGCTTGGGCTCACACTTGGCGTTGCACTCGGTTTTGTACTTGGCTCTACCGCCCCATTTACCTTTGCACCGCTAACAGCAAAGGTAAGTTCCACCGTATTAGTTCCCTGATACGAAGCGTTATTAAAGGAAGCTTTTTTCTGTCTTTCTACCGACACATCCTGAATATGTGTCATGACATCTGCCCAAATATTAATAAAAGCAAAATCAAACACATTATTTGACAGTCCATCGGATGCTGCCGATTCCAAACTGCTATCATAGGTATACGTGTCGTCTTTGATCGTGTACTGTTTCCCATTTACTGTTATTGATTTCAGCGTAATAACTGCATAGCTAAGTGCTGAACCTGCCGCTTCGGCCGCCTGTATATCTTTGATATATAACGAACCGATATTTTTAAGCTGCGTGTCTGTCGGCTTAACTGATAACGTGAATTCTTCGTCTTTCGTTGAAATATCTACACTTTGTTCACTAGCGATCGTCGTCCAGCCGGATGTATCTAACATATACAGCTTTGTCCGTATATAGGAAGGTTTTGGCACGGTCACTTTGCACGTTGCCTGACATCCGGCCGCAATCGCTGCCGTAATTGTGCAAGTACCTGCACCCACTGCTGTGACCAAACCATCAGAATTTACTGTGGCTACTTTCTCATCATCGGATGTCCATTTAATAACATCTTTGCTGTCAGATGGTGTTAAGGTTGCATTAAGTTGTGTTCCCGCATCCCCAACATGAATCGTGATTTCCTGCTGATCCAAAGCTATCCCGGTTGCCGTGGAAGATGCACGATAGATCTCCATCATTGCATCAATAATGTCTTGATGCGTTACCTGACAAGAATACCGATTTATCAGACAAAAGCCATAGTCACCATCGAATCCATTATCCCATGCAACAGGCACCAGTTCGTACTGTTTTGCATAATAACATACTTTCTGATAATAATCGGCTCGACATGCCTTATTCCGACTATCATAGTTTGCTTTGTTGATGGCTCCAAACTCGCCAATGATAACGCCATATCCCTGTGATACGAATTTATCATTCATTTTCTTAAACTGCGAAGCCATATAACTTTCATCGCCCCAAGTCGGTACTTTGGATTGGTTTGTTGCCTCGCTGCCCCACTGTGTTTTATCGGCTGATTCTGTACCACAAAAATCCCATGGATCGTAGTAGTGCACAGAAATCATAATTCTTTTTTCACCGGATGCAATATCAGACGATAAATACTGATCCGTTGGCAGCACAAAGCCATAATTGTCTGCCGTATAATTAATGTTTGTATTCCAACCAGGTATCAACAGCCATCTGCGATCGTTGTTGCCACCGGTCTGACGAACCGTATCCACAAAAATCTGATTATAATCATTGATATTGTTATATGCTGTCTTATTTGGAGTACCATAGGTTCCGTCATATTCTTCGTTCATTGACTCAAAAATCAAATGTTCATCATAATTTTTGAAACGATCTGCAATTTGCTCCCAACATGCCTTGTACTTAGCTTTGATCTTAGTCTGATCGCTGCTTGCGCAGAGCAGCCAGCTACCGCTTACCGTTGTGTAACCGTCTCCATGCATATTAACGATTGCATACATATCGTTCTGTACACAATAGTCTACTACTTCCTGTACATGATCCAACCATGCAGAATCAATTTTGTATCCATTGTTATCATCGATTTTGCTCAAATAAGATACCGGAATTCGAATTGATTGAAATCCTGCTGCCTTTGCTGCCAAAACAAATTCTTTGCTTAAAACCGGATTCCCCCATGCTGTCTCGTTTGGAGTTCCTCCGCTATTTGCTTCCAGGGAGTTTCCTAAATTATATCCAACACCCATTGCCTCCGTGATCTGTTGTCTGTTTAGATCTTGGAAGGAATCTGTCCCCGCCGTCTTCTTTGTCGAAACTTTGTTTGTCACGCTGGCGATCTTACCTATTTCTGTTACACTTGCCGCTTTCTTTGTCGAGGTTCTGTCCATCACGCTAACGATCTTACCTTTTTCTGTTGTACCTTCTGCCTTTCCTGTTGCGCTAGACATTGTAAATGATGTTACAACCATCGCCGCACTTAGCAAGTACGCCCATATTCTCTTTTGTTTTCGCATGTTTTCACCATACCTTTCTGTTGATTATTAGATTCTTTTCCCACGAACATACGCTCTCCCCCGTACAACAAATACGATAAATTCTTCATGCACATCACGTTCCTATATACTTCCTTTATTATACTACAAAGCAATCTAAGTGGATATACTTTTCTTATATTTTTGTCTTTTTTTCTCCTATAAATCATGACGTTAATATATTCTCTTGCAGAGTAAAATTAATATAAAATCCACTTATTATGTTGTATATATAGGCATACGAGTAGATGAATGGCTGGAATTTTAGTTTTGGGAATTCCAGCTTGTCTTTTTCTTGCTTTGGTTGACTGTTTTGATGATTTTGAGGATTCCAGCTTGCCTTTCCTGCCCAATTAGTTGACTTTTTTTTCTATTTTCGACATTTCAGCTTGCCTTCCTCACCTATTCCGGTGATTGGATTCTCCATTTCCGACATTCCAGCTTGCTTTTTCCTCCTACTTCGGTGACTGGATTCTTAATTTTCAATTTTCCAGTTATTTTGTATCGGCTTTCTCCATGACAGTATTCAATCCCCCTCCAAAAAGATATCAAAAAATCTCTCTAGTCCAAATAGATACCAAAAAATCTCTCATCAATCCAAATAAATTTATTGCAGAAAATGACGTTCCATTGCAACAAATAACATTTCCTTGCGTCTATTTAAATGTAACCAACTCAAACTTCGCACATCCAAAGCTACTGCCAGGTCACAGATTGCTTATTATGTCACAAAAATAATAGCTATTTTGCAGCCAACAAGCTGACTTG
>ENA-OPCV01000494-OPCV01000494.1-human-gut-metagenome-genome-assembly--contig:-NODE-494-length-36660-cov-2.788772_pt1 | contig 36660 bp, 48 predicted proteins | sample MGYA00241257_ERZ501494 | MGnify/ENA primary metagenome ERZ501494 (study PRJEB25962, sample SAMEA2042618) | human gut metagenome | biome: human gut; feature: human-associated habitat; material: faeces...
TGAGGGTCCACCTGTTCCCATACCGAACACAGAAGTTAAGCTCAGTGGTGCCGAAAATACTTGGCTGGTGACGGCCCGGAAAGATAGGGAGATGCCAACACAAAGCATACACCCAAAAGGGTGTTTTGCTCTATATTCCTCCATAGCTCAGTCGGTAGTGCGAGTGTACTGAAAAGTACCTGACATTATTACTTAGTTTGAGGAAAAATTAGGAAAGTTGTTTAAATCCACTACCGGGGATTTAAGTAACAAAAAAGATTGTTCTTTATGCAATCTGAACAAAAATCTTTGAGTAAAATCAAAGAAAATAGTATATTCCTCCATAGCTCAGTCGGTAGAGCGCATGACTGTTAATCATGATGTCACTGGTTCGAGCCCAGTTGGGGGAGCCACGAAGAAAGTCAGTAATTAAGCCAAAAACGGCTTGTTTACTGGCTTTTTGCTTTGTTTACAACATTTTTGAATTTTAAAAATATTTACCTCTTTTTATACCTTTTGATGTGTTATACTACAGATAAACTACAGATTTTTTACAATAAAAACCGCCCGAAATGTAATCGGACGGCTTATTTTATGCCAGCAATTTGATTGCATTGTAAAGAGTGTCAACTTCTTGAATAATGTAGTGGTCAATGTCAACCTTGTAATCTGTATGGCCCATAAGTGCGATAATATCTTCTTCCCTCGCACCTGCCGCTGACATACGAGTTGAAAAGGTTCTGCGGCAGGAATGCGGAGTAAACTCATCGCCTAAGCCAAGCGCTTGCATTGCCGGACGAAAACCGTATTTCAAGAAATAATCCTTGTTCATCGCTTTGCCAAACTCTGAACCTTCGTGTGTTCGGCAGAAGATTGTTTCGCCTTTATTATTTATGCAATTCTCTACCAATTTTAAAATTTTTGGGTGAATAGGGATAACACGATTTTTGCCGGCATCTGACTTTATGCCCGCAATAAAGTAAGGTATTCCTTGCTCACTTACATGGTATTGGTCAGTTGTAAGTGACAAAAACTCGGTTACTCTGAAATTGAGGTAGCACATAATATAAACATAATCAGCATAAGGCACTTTACCTATGTTTTGTCTGATAAGCTCTAACTGCACATCGGTGAAGCGTGTAGCGTTTACCTCTTCGGGTTCCGGAAGTTCGATAAATGTGCCGTAGTCTTTATTTACAATATCCTCTTGCATCGCAAAATTGTAAAGACTTGTGACAAAACATTTAATCTTATGTAGAGCCGAGTATCCTAAGCCTTGACAGATTTTCGGTGTGCTTGTGATTTTATAGGTACCGTTGCCATTGGGCAGAAGATATTTCAGCTTGCCACCTGCGCCGACCTCGTGATGTGGGTTGTCATAATAATCAACGATGTATTGATAGTCTGATGTGCGTAAATCCCTAAATTTACGCTTATACAAGGGCTTTAGCTTGATATAAGCGCTTGCGTAGTTGCTTTTTACGCTGTCACCAAGTTTTTTATATGCTTTAGTTTTTACCCATTTATCGTGTAATTGCTCAAGTGTCATGTTAAAGCCATTGACGGGATTGTACTCATAATCTTTGAGTGCGTTTTCTGCCTCTCGCTTTGTGGCGAAAGTTCCCAAATATACTTGTTTCCCTGTGACAGAGCTTGCAGCGGCATACGGTTTTGATTTGCTGTCTTTGCGAATGTAAATGCTTCCTGTACCCTTTGTTCGCCGTCTGTTTTTTGGCTTGTCGGCTGATTGATTTTTACCGCAGTAAGGACAATACGAAAAATCGTCCTGCAAATCTCTGTTACATCGCCGATTTATACATTTTTTCATTTTCAACGCTCCTAAAAAAGGGCGCAAAAATCCCCTGCAAGATATTGTAATTTTCGCAGGGGTGTGGTACAATATACTTGCTGATTAAAGTACCATCGCACCCTTGTGTAGTGGTTTCCGCTTCGACTTGCGCCAACAAGTCGGGGCGGTTTTTATTTTGTTTATAAACTGAATTGATGATTATTATTCATCTTCATCATCAATACTAAAATCACTTGTGTATATTTCTTCAGATGACTGTGATTGTCTAAATTCTTCTGCAAGCATTGTTTTATTAAATTCTGCTGTTGGTTCAATCTCATTAACAAGTAGTTCAAGTTCATCAATTGTTGTATAGAAAAATTCTTTCCGCATATTGACTTTGTTTACTCGTTTGTTATTAAGAATGGTATGCAATTTATTTTCCAGTCCAACTGCATCTTCTGAAAAAATAAAACTATGTACATCAAATTTAAAAGGCACAGAAGCATCGCTAAGTTCGTTTACTCGGTCTTGCGGATTTATTCTTCTTGTCATGCCAACCTTAAAGACATTGTTACCGAAAGAGCCGAGATTACTAATAATATAAACATTGCCGGCTCTACCGTTTTGAAGTTTTATTACGCTGTCTTTCTTAATAATAACATCAGAGAGTTTGGCTTGCAGTTCAAGAATTTTATCGTTAAGGGCTTTTTGCTCTTCTTCTGCAGCTGATAACAATTGAGCTTTGATTTTATCAATTTCATTATTATATTTTAATTCTTCATTTTCAATTTTTTTCTTTTCTTGCTCTAAGGCTTTGCGTTCCTCGGCTTCTTGTCGCATTTGTTCTCGCAATGCGAGTTGTTCTTGACGAGCCTGCTCTTTTTTTACATAGTAGTTATATTCTATTTTGACTGCATTAATAAACAGATATTCAATTTCACCAATAAATTTTGTGAGCGTTCCTGCGATATTTTGATTACCTTGTGCGGCAACAGCTAAGTATTTTTGAGTAACATCTTTAACTTGCTCAATGCCTTTATCAAGTTTTTCAAATTTTAAATTGTACAAAATATTTTGTAATTCTGCTCGTAAAGCAATAACCATTAATTCATAAATTGATTTGTTAGCTTTTGTTGTGTATCGTTTTCTATATTGCTGTAAAATTTTTTCAATCTGCTTATCATTTTCACGAAATGCTTTTCGTAAAGATTTTACATCCATATAATGAAGTTTAAGAATTACAGAAGGTGATAACTCTTCTAACTCCTCCAACTCTGTTGATGAAAGTTTCAAAGCAGCTAATTCAGGTTCGTAATCAAAAAAATGTTCTATAGAGTACGACACGCTTTTGTAAACTTCTTTTGACTTATTAAGTTTATTATTAGCAGATTTTAATTTCTTATTAACATCAGCTAAATAAGATTCTGATATTTCTATTTGTGAATTTACTTTTTCTTCGTGTAATTTAAATTCATTGTCGAAATGCTCTATTTTGCTTTTGTATTGATTTTCGACATTATCCCGTTTTTTTGATAGCTCCTCGATTTCAAATCGTTTTTGTTTTGCTTCGGTATTCAACGAAGTTATTTTATTTTGAACATCTTTATAGTCATCGTAACGCAGTTCGGATAACTTAAGTGTTAAATCGGATATCTGCTTATTCAACAACTCATTATCCGATTTTAACTGAATAATTTCTTGTTTGAAATTTGATATCTTGAAAATATCTAAAAACCCCATTATCAACTCTCCTCTTTTCGATATATACATTGACAAAATATATATCATATACTAAAATAATATTAGAGAGGTTCAGACTTCTCACTATTCCTATTTTGCCTACCATAGTTGCCGCTATGGTAGGCTTTTTCTTTTGTTTATAAATTCTGCAAATTGCTCTTTTACCTGTTTTTCAAGGGGATGCAGATAAAAAGCGTTTCTGCGTTCGAGTTCTGCCATTCGCTCAGCCCTGTAGGTTGCCGCCTCAAGGCTAATATTACATAAGTCTGAAATCGCAGCGGCGTTTGTTGCGTGTAGCTCATGGAGTACACAAGCGGGTGCGAGCAAATCCCGAGCAAACACATTTGCTGAATGTTCGGCATCGTCGGTCGTTACAAAGCCGTTGCCGTTTTTGCGGAACAAATGACCTAAAAAGATATGCCCGAGTTCGTGCGCAATTGTAAATCTACAACGCTGAGGAGATTGCTCATCAGCATAGACGATATACAGCTTATCATTTTGCATAAGCGTTGTACCGCTCTCGTTTTGGGCTAGCAGATTGACCACCGAATTTCTAAGCAAAGTGATGTCGGCTTGTTTGGCTATTCGGCTCACCTTAACAGGCAAGCTGTTTACTTTGTAGTCGATTAGACATTGCCAAGAGGCATTGCGTGCATTTTTATATTGTCCATAATTCAAATCTTACCACCTCATAGGTATTGTAACCTATGGGGTGTTTTTTATTATGTACTTATAAATCTGTATCGTCAGGCTCAAACTTACTAAGATCAGGTAAATTTACTATTTCGATAGGCTGATTGTTGCCGTCACTTCGTGCGGCTTTTACGGTTGGTATTAGATTATTGTTTAAAGACGACACCAAGTCAGCTTGATTTATACATCTTCTATATTCAATATCTAATATTTTATCAACTACTTCTTGACCATAGTTGTCAAGTGCACGGTATTTTTTTATTAAACCTTTTTCTGTTCCAGTAAATTCAGAAACTTGTTTTGTATGAACTTTATTTATTAAATCACTAAAATTTATTCCATATATATTACACAATGAAACAAGAGATTCTATGTCAATTTTGCTTTTCGCTCTTTCCCAACTACTTATGTTAGCAGCTGAGCATCCGATAAGTTCTGCAACTTCAGATTGCTTCATATCAATCGACTCTCTTGCTCCTTTTAATAGATTACCTAAATGAGTATAATCAAATATCATTTGAATAACCTCCTCTTTGAGTTTATTATACAAGCGAAATTTGAAAAAGTCAATTATTTTTTAAAGAAAAATCAAAAATAATTTGAAAAAACCGTTGACAATCAAATCAAATTTGTATATAATCAAATTGTAATCAAATTTAATTTGAAAAGAGGTGAAAAAAATGAATTTGTATTTAGCTATCGGGTCGTATCTTGAGAATAACGGCATCACGCAAACATATTTATCAGAACGTTCAGGGATGACAACCAATGCACTTAACTTATCGTTAAAAGGTAAACGCAAACTCACAGCCGATGAATATATCAAAATTTGTGATGCTTTAAAAGTCCCTTACGATTTGTTTGTGAAAAAATTGTGAACAGCTTAACGAAAGGAATGATAAAAATGGATTTAAAGCCTTGTCCGTTTTGCGGTAGCAAGGTAACAGTTGAGAATATAAGCCATAAAGACGCTGACGAGGAGATGTATATGTTTGAGTGCACTAATGATAATTGTGCCTCGGCTACCTGTTTTGGTGATTACAGCACCGACAGAGCAACTGCTATCAAAAATTGGAATAAGCGTGTTGCACAGTGCATCACGAATGCAAAAATCGGCACTTGTACGATCAATATAGATTTGAGGTGATTAAATGAATGACAAAATCCTTATCAACCCTAAAACAAATCAGGAGTACAGAGATGTACCGCCGACCGTGGCGGCTGAATATCTCGGAGTTGCTCTCAATTATGTTTATGAAGGCTTAAAAAAACAAACCCTGCCTATCGGTTCAGCCGTACAGAGCGACAAAGGGCGTTGGAGCTATAACATACCGATTGACCGGCTAAAGACCTATGCAAGCGGTGCAGATATATCATTGCTTACCGCCCTGCTCAACAAATTACTCGGCAGCGGAAATACAATCAACGAAAGGACGGCGTAAAAATGATAAATTCGCCGTGCTACGGCTGTCAGATACGAACAACAAGATGTCACACAGATTGTGAAAAATATCTTGAATACAAATCAAAGTGTGACAATCGCCGAGCCGAACGCTCTAAGAATTATGACTTTTTTAATTACATCAGTCATAAAATCGACATCCATACGAGATGTCGAAAATCAAATAAATGAAAGAATAGGTGAATATATGGAAATCATTGCAAATAACCGTGCAAATAACCGTGAATATATCGCTTTTAAAGACTTGAAAAAAGGCGATATTTTTGTATTAGCCTCAGATGGCAAATGGTACATAAAAAACAACGATTTTTATGCAGTACGACTTTCAGACGGCGAAACCGTTGAACCGATACTTTATTTCACACTTTGCGAAGTCAAAGATTGCATGCTCGTAGAAAGAGAAATCTATACAGCATTAACTGAAAAGGAGTGTAACAAATGTGGTTAAGAAACTATCCGACACGCAGAAAACTGCTCAAAGATGTGGAAAACCTCAGAGCAGAGAACAGACATCTCAGCATTGAACTGAGAAACGCAAGAACAGACCTTGCACTTGAAAAAACAGCGTCAAGCGGTTATCGTCACGAGAACCGAGTGCTAAAACGCAAGCTCAAAGCCCTTGAAACGCCTGAATCCGAATCCTTCGGTTTTGAATGTGTGGGGGTTTCAAATGTCAACTGAAAAAGAAAAATCCGCTGACGGTACTGCAATACCGACAACGGACAAAGAAAAACATCTTAATTAAATGATAGACAATTTTAAGCGAATTGTCAAGGAGGACTTTAATATGTCAGTAAAAATATCAGCTTTTGAAATCGAAAATGTAAAAAGAGTAAAGGCGGTTGCTTATGAACCGACCGAAAACGGACTTACCGTGTTGGGCGGTAAAAACGGACAGGGCAAGACATCTGTTCTTGACGCAATTGCGTGGGCTCTCGGCGGTAATCGTTTTGCTCCGTCTGCTCCGTACCGTGAGGGTTCGACAATTCCGCCACACCTCAAAATCAAGCTCTCAAACGGTATTGTTGTGGAGCGTAGCGGTAAGAACAGCAGTCTTAAAGTAATTGACACCGCAGGCAACAAAGGCGGGCAGGCTTTGCTTGACGCATTTGTCAGTAACTTTGCTCTTGACCTGCCGAAATTTATGAATGCAACCGGCAAGGAAAAGGCTGACACGCTCCTGCAGATTATCGGTGTGGGCAACAGAGTTTACGAGCTTGAAACGCAGGAAACACATGTATATAATGAGCGCCGTGCTATCGGTCAGATTGCAGACCAAAAGAAAAAGTTTGCCGCCGAAATGCCCGAATACGAAGGCATGCCGAACGAACCTGTATCAGCCTCTGAACTTATCAATAAACAGCAGGAAATTCTTGCACGCAACGGTGAAAATAACCGTCTGAGAGCAGAAAAAGATAACCTTGAAAGCCGTGCCAACAATTTGCAGAGCGAAATCAACAGGCTTAACGAGGATTTGAGAAAATACAATTCTGAGCTTACAAAAGTGCTTGCACAGCTTGAACAGAGCAGAAAGACCGTCGCCAAACTGCACGATGAAAGCACGGCAGAGCTTGAAAGAAACATTACCGAGATTGATGAAATTAACCGCAAAGTCAGAGCAAACCTCGATAAAGCGAAAGCTGATGAGGACGCAAAGGAATATTACGGCAAGTACGCCGATATGACGGCACAGCTTGAAAAAATCCGCAAAACAAAATATGACTTGCTCAACAACGCAAATTTACCCCTTGACGGCTTATCGGTTGAAAAGGGCGAGCTTACATATAACGGTTTTAAGTGGGACAATATGAGCGGTTCTGAACAGCTTCGTGTCGCTACGGCAATTGTACGCAAACTCAATCCCGAATGCGGATTTGTCTTGCTTGACAAGCTCGAACAAATGGACACCGACACACTCAAAGACTTTGCAAAATGGCTTGAATCAGAGGGACTGCAGGCTATTGCAACAAGAGTTTCAAACGGTGATGAATGTTCAATTATCATTGAGGACGGTTATATTAAGTCCGAAACAACCGCACCTGTTACAACACCGACTTGGACAGAAGGAGAGTTTTAATTATGGCTACAAGAACTACAGCTAAAACAACAGCAAAAACAAATACAAACGAATGTGTAATCAAATGCAATCCGCACAGAGAGCTTGCCTGCGGTTATACCAAGGTCAAGATTATGCCTGAAAACTATTCAAGAATTGTTTTGATTGCAGGTATGACAGGCAAGTCAATACAGGATCTGACAAACGAACTGCTCAACTACGCAATCGACTATGTTGTCATTGATGTTGACGGCAATAAAATCAATTTTTCAGATGTACAGGGGGTAAGATAAATGAACATTACAAGAGGTAAAATCAAGTCGGCTCAAAAGGTTGTAATTTACGGTCCCGAGGGTATCGGCAAGTCAACTTTTGCTTCGCAGTTTCCGAACCCTCTGTTTATCGACACGGAGGGCAGCACAAAAAACCTTGATGTTGCGAGAATGGATAAGCCGACATCGTGGACTATGCTCAAAAGTCAGCTTGAATATATCAAAAGCAATCCGACTGTATGCAAGACGGTTGTTATTGATACAATCGACTGGGCAGAACAGCTTTGTATTGATGATATTTGCTCAAAGTACGGCAAAAAAGGTATTGAAGATTTCGGTTACGGAAACGGATATGTTTACGAAAAAGAGGAGTTCGGCAGATTTTTGAACAGCCTTGAAGATTTGATTGACAGAGGTATCAATGTTGTGCTTACCGCACACGCACAGCTCCGCAAGTTTTCACAGCCTGATGAAATCGGCGAGTATGACCGTTGGGAGCTGAAACTCGGCAAAAAGACTGCTTCACAGATTTCTCCGCTTGTAAAAGAATGGGCGGATATGGTGCTTTTTGCAAATTATAAAACAGTAGCGGTAGCGACCGACAAAGACGGCAGAAAGTACAAGGCACAGGGCGGAGGGAGAGTGATGTACACGCTCCATCACCCTTGTTGGGATGCAAAGAACCGTCATGGACTGCCCGAAGAAATGGACTTTAGCTATGCAGGCATTGCCCATATTTTTAGTGATGTTGCACCTGTAAATAACGCTCCTGTTCCGCAGAATCCGATATCTCAGCCGCCTAAGGCAGAGCCTGTGCCACAGCCCGTGCCACAACCTACGCAGATTGAAAAAGTTCCCGAGCCTGTACCGCTGTCAACACTTCAGATACAGAATGATAAATCTGTCAATATTCCCGAGGGCATACCGAAAGCTCTTGCCGACCTTATGAGAGCTAACGGAGTTGACGAAAGCGAAATCAGACAGGCGGTGTTTACACAGGGACACTACCCTTATGATACACCGATTACAAACTATGACCCACGATTTATTAACGGTTGCCTTGTGGGGGCGTGGAATAAGGTGTTTGAAGTGATACAGAGCAACCGTGACTTACCGTTTGAATAAGAAAGGAAGATGTATAAATGGATAGAGAATTTGGTTGGAACGACGAAATAACCGAAGAGGGCGGAAATTATGAACCGCTCCCCGATGGTGATTATGATTTTACAGTAGCAAAGGTTGAGCGTGCTCGCTCACAGGGTAAAGGCAAACTGCCGCCGTGCAATATGGCAAAGGTGACTTTTGATGTGTGGGGAGCAGATGACAAGCGAGAAATTACAGTTAATTTCGTACTGCACTCCTCACTTGAATGGAAATTGTCACAGCTCTTTTTATCCGTGTCAATGAAAAAACACGGCGAACCGCTCCGTATGGACTGGACAGGCATTATCGGCAAGAAAGGTAAATGTCAGGTTATCATCCGCAAATATGTGAAGAATGACGGCACAGAGGGCGTAACAAATGACATCAAGTATTTCTATGCCTACGATGAGCAGGTGACAACGATATCGCCTGCCGTAGCACAGTCTGCACCTCAGCAGTATGTACAGCCTACATATCCGCCACAGTATAACACACAGCCTGCGATGCCGAATAACTGGACACCGGGTAGCTTTTAATGCAACTTCGACCGTATCAGAATGAAGCAAAGAATGCCGTTTTCTCCGAGTGGGAAAGCGGCAATTTAAAAACATTACTTGTCTTGCCTACAGGCTGTGGCAAGACGATAGTTTTTGCAAAAATCACCGAAGAATGTGTCCGCCGAGGTGACAGGGTGCTGATACTTGCCCACCGTGGAGAATTGCTCAACCAAGCGGCAGACAAAATCAAAAAAGCAACAGGACTTAATTCGTCGGTTGAAAAAGCCGAGCAAAGTTGCATAGGTTCGTGGAACAGGGTTGTTGTAGGCTCTGTACAGACGCTTATGCGTGAGAAAAGGCTGTCAAACTTTGATAGCGATTATTTTGACACAATCATCATTGATGAAGCACATCACTCAATCAGCGACAGCTATCAGCGTGTGCTTGAGCATTTTGACAATGCAAAAGTGTTGGGTGTTACCGCAACACCCGACCGAGGAGATATGAAAAATTTAGGAACAGTATTTGATTCGCTTGCGTATGAATACACACTCCCTAAGGCTATCAAAGAGGGGTATCTGTCACCGATTAAAGCTGTGACAATACCGCTTACACTTGACCTTTCGGGAGTTGCCACACAGGCAGGAGATTTTAAAGCAAGCGACATTGACACGGCACTTGATCCGTATCTTTATCAGATTGCCGAAGAAATGAAAAAATACTGTAAGAACCGTAAAACTGTTGTGTTTTTACCACTTGTAAAAACATCGCAGAAATTTAAAGACATTTTGAACGAAAAAGGCTTTAAAGCGGCAGAGGTAAACGGTAACAGTGAGGACAGAGCAGAGATATTGCAGGACTTTGAAAACGATAAATACAATGTCTTGTGTAACTCAATGCTTTTAACCGAGGGTTGGGACTGCCCAAGTGTTGACTGCGTTGTTGTTTTAAGACCTACAAAGGTGCGTGGGCTTTACTGCCAAATGGTCGGCAGAGGTACAAGACTTGCTCCAAACAAGACGGAGCTTTTGCTGCTCGACTTTTTGTGGCACACCGAAAGGCACGAACTTTGCAGACCTGCACATCTCATTTGCGACAACGAAGAAGTCGCACAAAAAATGACCGAAAACTTATCAGAACAGGCAGGCTGTCCGATTGACATTGAAGAAGCAGAGGAAAAAGCAAGTGAAGATGTTGTTGCTCAGCGTGAAGAGGCGCTTGCAAATCAGCTTACGGAAATGCGAACACGCAAACGCAAACTTGTAGATCCACTGCAGTACGAAATGTCAATTCAGGCGCAGGACCTTGCAGGATATGTTCCGGCATTCGGCTGGGAGTGTTCTCCGCCTACAGACAAACAGAAAGCAAAACTTGAAAAGCTCGGAATATTCCCCGATGAAATCCAGAGTGCCGGCAAAGCAAAACTTATTCTTGACAGGCTCGAAAAGCGAAGAATTGAGGGCTTAACCACACCTAAACAAATCCGTATGCTTGAAAGCAGAGGTTTTCAGCACGTGGGCAAATGGCAGTTTGACGAAGCGTCAGCCTTGATTTCAAGGATTGCCGCAAACGGTTGGAGAACTCCGAAAAACATTAACCCGAAAACATATGTACCGCAAAGCGAGGTGAATACGGTTGGACTTACTTAATGCACTTAAATACATCAGTCCGTCAGAGCTCGACTACCAAGACTGGGTAAATGTCGGAATGGCACTCAAACAAGAGGGGTACAGCGTAAGGGACTGGGACGATTGGAGCAGAGCAGACAACCGCTATCACAACGGTGAGTGCGAAAAGAAATGGCAGAGCTTTAACGGCTCTGCTTCACCTGTCACAGCAGGCACGATAATCCAAATGGCTAAAGACAGGGGGATGACTTTTCGTGAATCGAAAGAACTCGGCTGGAATGATGAAATTGCTTTTGAACAACAGGGCGATATCGGAGTAACAGCCTGTGAGGGTGTAAAGTTTCACGAGCCTGCAAACTGGAATCCTGTGAACGAAATTGTAACCTACCTTGAAACCCTCTTTGACAGCTCCGAAAATGTTGGCTATGTAACCGAAACTTGGGAGAAGAACGATAACGGCAAGGTTAAATATCTGCCTACAAAGGGCAGTTGTGACCGTACGGCAGGTGAGCTTATTGCCGCCCTCAACAATTGTGACGGTGATATATCAAATGTATTCGGTGATTACAAACCCGAGGCAGGAGCGTGGATAAGGTTCAATCCATTGGATGGTAAGGGTGTTAAAAACGAGAATGTAACCGATTATCGTTATGCTCTCGTGGAATCTGACTGTATGGCTCTTGAAGAACAAAATGCAATCATCAGAGAGCTTGAGCTGCCTGCTGCGGTGCTTGTTTATTCGGGCGGAAAATCAGTCCACGCTATAGTTAAGATTGATGCCGCAAACTATGACGAATACCGCAAAAGGGTTGATTATCTCTACAATGTGTGCAATAAGAACGGCTTTGAAATCGACAAGCAGAACCGCAATCCGTCAAGATTGAGCCGTATGCCCGGTGTTATCCGCAACGGCAAAAAGCAGTTTATCATTGACACAAACATCGGTAAATCAGACTTTGCCGAGTGGAAAGACTGGGTGGAAAGTATCAACGATGACTTACCTGATCTTGACAACCTTGCAGATTTTTTTGAAAATCCTCCTGAACTTGCTCCGCCTCTGATTGAGGGAGTATTGCGACAGGGGCATAAAATGCTCCTCGGTGGACCCTCAAAAGCAGGTAAGTCATTTGGTCTTATCGAATTGTGTATTGCGATTGCAGAGGAAACAGAATGGTTCGGCTTTAAGTGTGCGCAGGGCAATGTCTTGTATGTGAATCTTGAGCTTGACCGTGCGTCCTGCTTTCATCGCTTTAAAGATGTGTATGAAGCATTAGGACTTGAACCAAAAAACTTAAACAGAATTGATATATGGAACTTGCGTGGTAAGTCCGTACCTATGGATAAGCTCGCCCCTATGCTCATACGCAGAGCTTTAAAAGGCAACTTTATTGCCGTAGTAATTGACCCGATATACAAAGTTATTACAGGCGATGAGAACAGCGCAGACCAAATGGCACACTTTTGCAACCAGTTTGACAAGGTATGTACCGAAATCGGTTGTGCGGTAATTTATTGTCACCACCATTCAAAAGGTGCTCAGGGCGGTAAAAAGTCAATGGACAGAGTTTCGGGTTCGGGTGTTTTCGCTCGTGACCCCGATGCACTCCTTGACCTTACAAGGCTTGAAATCAGCGAAGATTTGATGAAGCAGCAAAAGGATGAAAGAACCTGTAAAATCTGCAAAGACTGGATAGGTCGTTTCAACAAAATCAGTGAAGTGTGTTCGCAGGATGATTTGGTAACGGCAAATAATATGATCGACATCGCACGCAAAACGCTTCCTGAACAGTCTTTTAAGCTGATGATGTCAGATGTTGCCCGTGCCGAAAAAACCGTAAAAGGGATGTCAGCGTGGAGAATAGAAGGTACTCTGCGAGAGTTTCCGGCATTTGATGCACTTAACCTTTGGTTTGACTATCCGATACACAAATCAGATACAACAGGCGTGTTGAAAGACTGTAATTTTGAGGGCGATTTTAACATCAAAGGCTCGCCCTACAAGAAGAATTTTAGCAAGAAAAAAAGTGAATCGGAACGCAAGCAGGAACAAAACAATGCCCTCGAAACAGCGTTTAGCGGTGCTGAGGAAAACGGTCAGGCAAATGTAGCTGACTTAGCAGAATATATGGGAAAGTCCGAAAAAACGGTCAGACGATACATAAAAGAGCACGGCGGTTTTTGGATAGACGGCGGTGAAGTAGGACGAAAGGACACGGACAAAGTCGAATAATTTGTCTGTCTGTCCGAGGGACAAAGTCGATAAATTTTTGTCCTTGTCCGTGTCCCTAAGAGGGACAAAGTCGATAAAAAATCGAAAATGTCCCTCTCGGACAAGAACAGGGACAAAGTCGATAAATTATCGAGAATGTCCGAGGGACAGACAAATATATATACTACGTATATATAAACGGTGTCCGTTCCCTAAAGGTCACAGGGGTGAAGTAGTTGTGCGAAGCTTATGCACAACAACTCCTTCCCCTGACCTGTGACTAAAAGCAAAATTCAAAAATCAAAAGTAGCTTTAATGCTTTAAAGGAGTGAAATATTAAAAATGGAATTTTTCATGGCGATGATACCGCCGACCGTAACTGCACAGGAACATAAGGTTATGGTGAAAAACGGCAAACCTGTTTTTTACAATCCGCCCGAGGTGAAACAGGCAAGAGAAAAGCTCACATCACATTTAGCAAAATTTAAACCGTCAGAACCGTACAAGTCAGGTGTCAGGTTGATAACAAAGTGGTGCTTTCCTCGTGGTAAACATCAGGACGGCGAATATCGTATAACAAAGCCCGACACAGACAATCTGCAAAAAATGCTAAAAGACTGTATGACCGCTCTCGGCTTTTGGTCTGATGACGCACTTGTTGCAAGTGAGATATGTGAAAAGTTTTGGGCAGAGGTTTCGGGTATTTACATCAAGGTGGAAATGCTGTGAATATCTCAGAAGTTAAACGCAACCTTGAAAGAACCGTGCTGTACAATGGAGCAGAATACATTCTGAAAGGCTGTATCATCAGACGTAATACAACGGGTCGGTTTTACTATCAGGCAGAGCTTATGGACACCAAAGCCAAAAGCTCGTTGATTGTGACTGCACTTGATAAGATTGACGAAAGGAGAGAAAGCAGCGTTGAAAGCGAGAATACCGCCTAAAATCCCGAAACAGCTTAAACAGGAAGCTGAACGGATTGCAAAAAGCGCATACGAACAGATCCGAGAAAAAGAAAACAAAGACATCACACGCAGAGAGAAAGATGATGCAGAATTGTTCGTTGACAAGGCTGTCGAAAAGCAGATACCTATTTCCCCCTCGAACAAAGCCTACTGTCGCTCTTGCGGTTCTAAGCTTTTAGGGAACGAAAATTATTGTTCCAATTGCGGACAAAAGCTGAATTGGAAAGGGCAAGAATTCGATTTGCTCTTCGATGATTTGACTGATGAATTGAACTTAATTGAAATCGAAACATCCGTCCCCAAAGTGCTGATATATCCGAATCTCATCTATTTCAAACAGTAAAAAAGGAGAAAAAATGATGACAAACTTTGAAAAAATCAAACAGATGAGCGTTGAGAATATGGCGGAAATGTTGCTTGATGAAAGTAAAAAACATTTTACATACTGCAACCATTGTACATCTAGCAACCTTCGAATAGATTGCATACATGCAGTCAAAAAATGGCTTGAAAGTGAGGTGGATACGGATTGACGGTTAAAGATTATTTATATTCGGTCAGGGTTTCGGATAAGCTGATCAGAACGAAAGAACACGAGCTGTCAAAACTTAGGCTGAATATTGCACAGGTATCAGTTAAGCAGAATGAGCCTGTTAAGACATCGGGAGTGAATGACCCTATGCGGATTGTTGACAGGATTGCAGACCTTCAGGCTGAAATCAATCGGGAAATTGACAATCTTGTGCGGTTGAAAACTGAAATCCGCAGTAAAATCAACGCACTTGACGATTACCGTTACATTGCAATTTTGACCGAGTATTACATAAATTGTCAGAGGTGGGAGGATATTGCCGAGAGTATGGAAATGAGCGTAAGGCATACCCTGAGATTGCACGGCGAAGCGTTACAGGCGTTCCGAAAAAAGTTTGATTTCTCGTAAAATTATTTTGAAATGTCATTGAATGTCACCCTTACCCTGCGTATAATGGTATTATGAAAGTTTGACAAACAGGACATATGTAGAACTCTCCTAAGATAAAAAATCGCACAGACCGCTCTCATTTGAGGGCGGTTTTGTGTTGTGGGGGAAAATCAGATAAAAGAGGTGAGGTGATTGCCCAATGAGAAAAATTTAATACCATTTACATCTGACCAAAGCCGTGATGAAGCCGTGAAAAACGGAGCAAAGGGCGGTAGGGCTTCGGGCAAGTCACGCCGCCGTAAAAAGAGTATGAAACAGGTTATGGATATGTTACTTTCGCTGCCTGCCAACACTCCTGCCGACTGGAAAATGCTTATTGATATGGGAATTAATGTTGATGAGATTGACGAAGATTTGGTCAATAATTTGCTCGTTGTAAATGCAGCACTTCTCAAAAAGGCTAAAACAGGTGATGTTAATTCCATTAAAGAGTTAAGAAATATTATTCGTGACAATGTTTTTGAAAATCATAAAATCAAGCTCGACAATGCCTATCTCGACATTGAACGCAAAAAGGCTGAACCGCCAAAGAGTGACGGTTCGGAGTACAAAGGAATACCGGCTAATATGGTTGCACCGTCGTTTTCGTCGGTGCTTTTTGATATTGATGGTAAAGAACATTCGGAATATGTTTTCCCCGGCGGAAGAGGTTCAACAAAATCGTCTTTCGTCAGTCTGAATGTTATTGATTTGCTTATGAAGAACGAGGATATGCACGCCTGTATTTTTCGTCAGGTAGCCGACACTCTGCGCAGTTCGGTGTATCAGCAGATTTTGTGGTCAATCTCTGCTCTCGGTCTTGAAAACGAATTTAACTGTACCGTGTCACCTCTCGAAATCACGAGGGTAAGCACAGGGCAGAAAATATACTTCCGTGGAGCAGATGATCCGGGCAAGATTAAATCAATCAAAGTACCGTTCGGCTATATCGGCGTTGTGTGGCTTGAAGAACTTGACCAGTTCACGGGCGAGGAAGCTGTCAGAAAGATTGAACAGTCAGTGATTCGCGGCGGTGACACGGCTTTTAAATTTAAATCGTTCAACCCTCCGAAATCTGCACAGAACTGGGCGAACAAGTATATTAAAATTCCCCGTCAAGACAGGCTCGTTATTGAGAGTACATACCTTACAGTACCGTCAAAATGGCTCGGAAAGCCGTTTATAGATGACGCAGAGTTCCTGAAAGAAACAAACCCTACCGCCTATGAAAACGAGTATATGGGCATTGCTAACGGCACAGGCGGCAATGTATTTGATAATGTTGTTATTCGTGAGGTCACAGATGACGAAATTCAGACCTTTGACAGATTTTACAGAGGTGTTGACTGGGGCTGGTATCCTGATCCGTTTGCCTATGATTGTATGACTTATATTCCAAGTCAACACAAGCTCATTATTTTTGACGAGGAACATTGCAACAAAAAAAGTAACAGGGAAACAGCCGAATTGCTCAGAACTAAGCACGGAGTTACAAGCAATGATTTAATCACTTGCGACAGTGCAGAACAGAAGTCAGTCGGCGATTACAGGGCTGACGGTTTAATGGCTCGTTCGGCAGAAAAAGGACCCGGTTCGGTTGTTTACTCGATGAAGTGGTTGCAGTCTTTACGGGAGATTGTGATTGATAACACACGCTGTCCGCATACTGCACAGGAGTTTCTCGACTATGAATACGAGCGTGATAAGGACGGCAATGTTATCAGCGGTTATCCTGACAAACACAACCACCATATTGACGCTGTCAGATATGCCATGAACAGAGTATGGAAACGCAGAGGTGAATAATGGGACTTATAGATTTTTTGAAAGGAGTGTGGAGGCGAATGTTTCCGCTTGAAAATATTCGGCAGGCGCTTAATTTACGGCTTGCGATTACAGCAGAAATGCAAAAGGCTATCGGCATATGGCAAAACTGCTATGTTGGCAAAGCTCCGTGGCTTGATGAAAATGTCATCAGTTTGAGGCTTGAGCAGTCAATCACAAGGGAGTTTGCTAACATTACGCTTAACGAAATGACGGTGAACATCTCAAATGAAACGCTGTCAAAATTGTTTGAAACTGCAACCGAGGAGCTTAATCCGGAGTTACAGTCAGGTCTCGCGACCGGTGCAATGGTTATCAAGCCTTTGGGCGGTGACAGGGTACAATATATCTCGGCAAATGCTTTTGTGCCGATTGAGTTTGACACAAAGCACAGGCTTGTAAAGGTCATCTTCCCCGAATTTAAAAAAATTGGTGACAACTACTACACAAGGCTTGAATATCACAGCCTTGATAAGGACAAGGGCTTGACTGTTACTAACACGGCTTACCGTTCGTCATCATCCGAGGTTCTCGGTACTGAAATTCCTCTCGCTGTCATTGATGAGTGGGCAGACTTACCGCCTGCGGTCACATACCCCGCTATGAAAAGACCTGCGTTCGGTTATTTCAGAGTGCCGATTAAAAACACGGTTGACGGCTCATCATGCGGTATGTCGATTTTTGACAGCGGACTTGAAATCATTCAGAAAGCCGATATGCAATTCGGACGGCTTGACTGGGAATTTGAAAGCGGAGAGCGTGCAATTCATGTTGATTCTGCCGCATTAAAGGACGGCAAAGCCGACAGACTTAACAGGCGTTTGTACCGTGCCGTTGATGTGGATTTGGGTGACGAAGAACTATTCAAGGACTTTTCGCCTGCGTTCCGACAGTCCGACATTACGGACGGCTTGAATACATATCTGCGTATGATTGAATTTGCGGTCGGTCTTGCATACGGTGATCTTTCAAACCCCGAAACAGTTGCAAAGACTGCTACGGAGATTAAGTCGGCAAAGGACAGGAAGTACAACACCGTCACGGCAATTCAGAAGCAACTTCGCTATTGCCTTGATGACTTGGTGTATGCTCTTGCCTTTTACAATTCGCTGACAACAAGCGGCTATTCGTTTGTATGCGATTTCAAGGACAGTATTCTGACCGATGAAGAAACCGAACGCAAGCAGGATATTCAGGACTTAAACCTCGGCATCCTTCAAGCGTGGGAATACAGAATGAAATGGTATGGAGAGGACGAAAAGACAGCAAAAAAGAATCTTCCGCAGTCCTCTGAGGTTATCGAATAATGTTCACTCCGACTGAAATTGAGGCTTTGCCCTCGGCTATGGAACAGTTGTACCGCAGTTTACAGTTAAATATTATGTCCGACCTTATGGAGCGTTTGAAAGCTAACGGTGAGGAGATAACCTCTGCTGCCGATTGGCAGATAAACCGCTTGTATGAATTGGGCGTGAGTAAGGATGAAATAGACAGCCTTATTCAAAGCACGCTCAATGTGTCTGACGCTGAAATCGACAGAATCTATGATGAAGTCGTGAAATCGGGATATGCAAGAAACGAGGAGCTTTATAAAGGCAAGGGCAAAGAGTATATTTCTTATGCGGAAAATAAACAGCTGCAACAACTTGTAAAGGCGGTCAAAAATCAGACAAAATCGGAGTACAGGAACATTACAGGCTCACTCGGATTCGCCGTGAGAAATGCCGACAATACGCTGTCATTTACTCCGCTTGCGGACTTTTACCAACGCTCTCTTGACAACGGAGTTATGCAGATTGCAAGCGGTGCGGTTGATTATAACACCGTCCTTACAAAAGCGGTTAAAGCTATGACCGACAGCGGATTGCGTACCGTCGATTATGCAAGCGGTTGGAGCAATCGTGTTGATGTGGCGGCACGCAGGGCGTTGATGACAGGCTTTAATCAGGTTGTCACAAAGATCAACGAGGACAACGCCGAACAGCTCGGCACGGAATATTTCGAGGTCAGCTATCACCGTGGTGCAAGATCGACACATCAGGTGTGGCAGGGCAGAGTGTACAGCAAAAAGGAGCTTGAAACAGTCTGTGGTCTTGGTACAGTAACGGGTCTTTGCGGTGCGAACTGCTACCACAGCTATTCGCCGTTTATGAAAGGAATTGACACTCCGACATACAGCGAAGAAGAACTTGACCGTATGAACGAGGAAGAGAACACGCCGAAAGAATACAACGGCAGACAGTACACGGCATATGAAGCACAGCAAAGGCAAAGACGGCTTGAAACCGCAATGCGTGCCGACCGACAGAAGATTGAACTGCTCATACAGGGCGGTGCCGATGACGACACAATCACAGGCGCAAAGGTCAGATATTTTCAAAGGCAGGACGAATATGTAAAGTTTTCAAAAGCTATGGGACTTCCCGAACAATGGGAAAGAATAACCGTAAACGGCAAAAATGCTTTAGGCTCAAAACTCCCGAAAAAAGCAGGGAATGTCAACAAGATTTCGGGTGATACAGTCGAAAAATCCGTTGACTATATGTCAAAGAGTTTTAGACCTAAATTTTCTCCGCCAAGCTCAATTGATTTTAATAACAATTCTATTAAAATCAAGAAAGTTGAAAACAGTAAATTTGATATTGTTACTGACATTGAGAATACACGAAGAAACAAGGCGGTAAGACTTACCGAAAAATTACTTGATTCAATTAGTAATAATTTACCTGTTGAAATGGAATTACCGAAAGTAGCCGTAATTGATTTTGAAAAGAATAATTTCGGAATTGACGCAATAGGCGGTTATGACAAATCTACAGGCATTTTATACATCAATAGCAAGTATGATACCGAAAGTAAAATCATATCTTATGTGAACAAACAAAAAGATATGTTTGCAAACAAAACTGAATTTGCTCCACTACTTCACGAATTAGGTCACAAATACTATTACGACAGTATTAAAAATCTTGCAAAAGTCAAAAATATAGAGTATAATAAAGCAAAGGGTACTATTGATGAAAAGATTTTGTCTTATATCCAAAATAAAGGAATTAGCAAGAATTTAGATACATTAATTTCTGAATATGCGCAGTCGGGCTATGATAGGCATAAGTACACAGAAATAGTTGCAGAAGTTTTTACTGTTCCTGAAAAAGAACTTGCTTCTGACCTAATAAATTTGGTGGGTGAATAAGTTATGATGTTACATTTTACTGATGAGGAAAGAAAATTATACGATATTATACACGAAAAAAATGGTGTAAAAGCTACTGAAGACGAAAAGGAAAAAGCCTTAGAAAGATTTACAGAAATAGGCAGAGAAAAGTCCAAAAATAATCCGTTTCATCAAGACTAACCGCTCCGTAAAAAGGGCGGTTTTGTTGTTTAACTTGCCGAGAATATGTTCAGAGCAAGAAAAACGGCTTGTTCACGGCATTGCTTAACTTGCCTGCAACTTGCCGTAACCGAACTAAATACATCAAATCAGCACTTTGAGAAATCAGAGTGCTTTTTTATTGCATTTAAACCGGTCGAAATCGACCAGTTTAAAATATTGAAAAGGTGGTGACAGAATGAAAATCAGAGTAACAACAGCATTTAACGACAGGCAGAACGGCTATTTAACCCGACCTGTGAATGAAGTTTTTGAATGTTCCGAACAGAGAGCAAAGGAACTCATTGACGGCGGTTTTGCAGAAGAGGTCAAGTTTGACGCTCCCAAAAAGCCGAGAGCAAAAACAGTTAAAACAGAAAAAGCAGATTAAGCGCCCTTGCATTTGATTGCATAGGTGCTTTTATTTTACCCTGCCCGTAGGTTATAACGGCTGAATTTCTACCGCAGGCAAAGCGGAATACAAGCAATGCAGAAAGGATTTACTATGAAGAATATACACACACTTCTCTCCGAAATCGGTCTTACAGTTCCCGAAGATAAAAAGGTAGACTTTGAAAAAGCCTTTGCGGATAATTACAAAACCGTGTCAGAGGTTGAAAAGCTCCGCACATCGAGGGACAACTACAAGTCACAGCTTGAAACTGCACAGACTGCACTCAAAAAGTTTGAGGGTGTCAATGTGGACGAGCTCAAGGGCGAAATCAAAAAGCTCAACGGCGACCTTGCAACCAAAGAGAAGGAGTATCAGACAAGGATTGCGGATATGGAATTTAACTCAGTGCTTGACGGTGCAATTTCGGAAAGCGGTGCAAGAAACTCAAAGGCTGTCAAGGCTCTGCTTGACCTTGAAAACCTGAAAACATCTAAAAATCAGGCAGATGACATCAAAAAGGCTCTCGAACAGGTTAAGTCCGAAAACGGCTATATGTTCGGTTCTGACGAGCCTTTTCAGAATCCTGTCGGTGCAACCGATACAGGTAACGGCGGTACAGGCTCAAATCCGCTTGCGTCAATGCGTGCGGCTATGGGACTTTCTGCCGAAAAGAAATAATTTTATTAAATCTATGAGGTGATTTTATTATGGCAAACACAATTGCACTTTTTAAACAGTACACAGCGTTGCTTGATGAGGTCTATAAGCAGTCGGCACTCACAAGCAAAATTGACGGTGCGTCAGACCTTGCAACACAGGGCGCTAACGCAAACGAGCTTATCATTCCGATGCTCACAATGGACGGTCTTGCTGACTACTCACGCAACAGCGGTTATGTTGACGGCGATGTTGAGCTTACGAACGAAACTGTGAAATGTAACTTTGACCGTGGCAGAATGTTCACGGTTGACACAATAGACAACGCAGAAACGGCAGGCATTGCATTCGGCAGACTTTCGGGCGAGTTTATCCGCACAAAGGTTGTTCCCGAGCTTGACGCTTTCCGCTTTGCAAAGTATGCCGGTACAGGTGGTATTTCTTCCGTGAGTGCAACTCTCACAACAGGCGAAGAGGTTGTAAAGGCTCTCCGCACAGCCTCAACAAAAATGGATGAGGACGAAGTTCCTTTCGAGAACAGACACCTTTTCATCACATCACCGCTTTACGGTCTTGTGCAGGACCTTGACACAACAAAGTCAAGGGAGGTTCTCAGCCGTTTTGCAGATACCACACTTGTGCCGCAGTCAAGATTCTATACAGCAATTGAACAGCTTGACGGCACATCCTCAAGCAAGGAAAAAGGCGGTTACAAAAAGGCGACTTCGGGCAAGAATATCAACTTTATGATTATTCACGGCTCTGCTCCGATTCAGTTCACAAAGCACCTTGACACAAAGGTTATTGAGCCGTCAGTTAATCAGAGTTCTGACGGTTGGAAGTTTGGTTATCGCATGGTCGGTATTGCCGATGTTTACGAGAATAAAAAGGCAGGTATCTACTGCCATTCAGCTGTAGAGGCTTAAAGGAGTGTTACTATGACCGCTTATGCCGATGAAGGCTATTACATCTCTGAATATCTCTGTGGCAGAAAGGCGGTCATTGTTTCCGCCTTTGATTATTATGCACGTTCTGCAACCCTGCTCATTAAGGCATACACGGGCGAAAATATTGACGGGAACAATATTCCCGAAAGCGTAAAACTCTGCTGTTGTGAGCTTGCAGAGCTTGTATATAACGATGAAAAACAGACCGCAAATTCAGGAATTTCATCTGCAAGCGTCGGTGATGAATCCGTAAGCTATGTGTCCGAAGAAGAGCGTAAAACCGCCCATAAAAAGGCTGTCAGACACACAATTTACAAGTATCTTGCCGACACCGATTTGCTGTACAGAGGTGGTCTCAGATGATTATTACCCCTGAAAGCTCCTGCACAATCTACAGATTCAACGGCTCAGGCTATGACCGATATTTCATTCCCGAATGTCATTGGCAGGAGAACAAGGCTCGCAATGTGCTTAAAAGCGGAATGCAGAACGCTGACAGCGTGACGGTATATATCCCGATTGAATCCGCAGGGCTTTTGCCTGGCTTTTTAAAGCCGAGCGAAAACCTTTTTGCAGGTCAGCTATGCACCCCTCAGAACAGCGCACAGGACATTATTATTAATGGCGAGAGTAATTTCGCCTTTGATAATTCAAACCCTCAGAGCGTGTCACAGAGCCTTAAAACGCTAAAGCAAAAACACAGGTGCTATGCGGTTATGTCGATTGATGAAAAGCTCTACGGCGTAACCGATTTACAGCACATCAAAATTTCGGCGAGGTGATTGCATGAAGATTGTTCAACCGCCCGATTTTGTCATCAAGTCAAAAAACGGTACGGCAGGTTTTCTCTGGGATAAAAAGTTTGCAGTCCGCAAAAATGCCGATGTGTTAAAGGTGCAAAAGTATGTTGACAGCACGGTTTTACGATTGATAAAACCCTATACGCCGTTCAGAAACGGCGTGCTTGAAAAGTCGGCAACCCTCTCAACGGTTATAGGCTCGGGCGAAATTCATCAGAACACACCGTATGCGAGGTATCTCTACTACGGCAAGGTTTACGGTCCTAATATCCCGATTAAGGAAAACGGTGTTATTGTGGGCTATTTCAGCCCTAAAGGACAGAAGAAACACCCCACAGGTAAAATGCTTGTTTATTCTCGGGCAAAGCACCCTCTTGCCGGCAAGATGTGGTTTGAACGAATGAAAGCTGACCGTAAAAAAGAGATTTTACAGGGTGCTGCAAAAGTGGCAGGAGGTACGGCAGAATGAACATAATTGAACTTATGCAGAGCATTGTGATGAGCTTTCCAAAACTGAACGATGTCCTGCACATTGACTACACAACCCCCGACACCGACAGCTACGGCTTATCTCCGACAGGCGACACACTGATTAAATCCGATGTTCTCGGCAATCAGGAGCGACAGCACACATTCATCTTGTACGCTGTTTATCAGTCGGTTAATGACTATGACCGACTTGCCAACAGCGGACTTATTAACGAGTTACAGCTGTGGCTTGAAAAACAGGCAAAGGGGCAAACGCTGACCGTAACGGTTGGCGACAATGAGCTTGCAGGTACGCTCACAAAAATAACCTGTTCAAACGGTATGCTTTATGACATACCCGACAGCAATTTAATCGGTAATGTAATGTATCAGTTACAGATTACCGCAGATTACAAAATCGAAAGTGAGGAATTTTAATTATGGCAACAACACCCGATATCGGTAAACTTAAAAGAAGCTACCTAATGCACTTTATTGACGCAAGTTTTGGTGGCGAAACCCCTAAGTGGTTTTTGATTGGTCGTGACATCGAGGATATGTCCGTTGAACTCAACCCCGACACAGAAACAGTCAAGAACATTCTTGATGAAACCGTTGTAAACGATAACGGCTATGAACCGTCAATTGACGCAGACACTTATTACGCAAACACAGGCGATGCAATCTACGAAAAGATTAAGGATATTGCAATGAACCGCCTTACAGGTGATGACTGCAAGACTGCAATTCTTGAAGTCCTTGTTGATAAGAAGACAGGTCCGTATGACGCTTGGACTGAAACCTGTATCGTAAAGCCACAGTCCTACGGCGGTGCTCAGGGCGGTGTGAACATTCCGTTCAACATCGCATTTAACGGCGACAGACAGCAGGGTACGGCTACAATTGAGAAGAAAGTGCCGACCTTTACCGCAACGGTTTAATCTTCGGGGAGGGATTGATTTATGCAGAAACTTGTTTTTGACAGAGGTTACAAAGAATATCAGATTGGCGATGACGAAAACGCAGTAATCCGTATCAATACCGCGGATGTGGGCATTCTTGCAAGGCTCAACGAGGCAGTCAAGAATATTGAGCAGATTCAGAAGAAGTATGAAAACGCTGAAAAAGCTGAAAACACAGACGCAATTCAGCTTATCACCGAGTGCGACAAGGACATCAGAGAACAGATTAACTACATTTTCGGTTCGGATGTCTGCACGGTTGCCTTTGGTGAAATTAACTGTCTTTCACTTGCGGGCGGTAAGCCGATTTTTGAAAACTTCCTTGAAGTGCTTATTCCTGTTATACAGGCTGATTTTGAATCGGCACAGAAAATTTCCGATGAGAAAGTCGGCAAATACACTTCACAGGTGAAAAAGTGATTGAATTACTGCCGAAAAGCCTTGAGGTTGACGGCAGAAACTACGAAATTAATTCCGACTTCCGTGTTGCTCTGCTGATTTTCAAAGCCTATGCAGACGATGATCTGAACGATTTTGAAAAATGCCGAGTGTGTGTCGAGTGCCTTTACAAGGAAATTCCCGAAAATTACCAAAAGGCACTTGACAGGGCAACTTGGTATCTTGACGGCGGAGATATTCCGCAGGGCAAACAGCTCCCCGTTCGCGTGCTTGATTGGGAACAGGACGGACATATAATCTTCCCTGCTCTCAATAAGGTTGCAGGAGCGGAAACACGCACAGTCGATTATATGCACTGGTGGACTTTTCTCGGCTTGTTCAATGAAGTGGGCGACGGCTTGTTTACACAGGTGATTTCAATACGCACAAAAAAGGCAAAGCATAAGAAGCTCGACAAAGCCGAACGGGATTTTTACAGCGAACATAAAGAACTTATCGACCTAAAGCCCAAACTCACAGCAGAAGATAAAGAGGAACTTGACTTCATAAATTCGCTCGTGTAGTGTAGTATCTTATCACATATTGTTGACATTCTCTAAATGTTAGTGTATGATTAAATAAAAACTATATTGTTTTAACATTTAGGAGGATAAATGATGAAAAAGCTCATAGCGTTAGCATTAACCGCAGTTTTTGCAGTATCGCTTGTTGGCTGCGGTACAACAGCGGAAAGCAGTTCAAACACCGATATAAAGGCTGAAACCACTGAACCTGTGACGACAGAAATTCCCACAACGGTGCAGGAAACAACAAAGGCAGAGTACGATTTAGCTATCGAAAACACCTTAAAAGATATTAAATACTGTACTCCGTCACAGTTTGAAACAAAAGGTACAAGCGGATTGATTTTTAATCACAAAAGTCCAGAAAATGATAATCTTCTTGTAAGTTATACGGAATTGAGTGACGATATTCTTTTATACACCGAATCGCAGGCTAATGAACTTTTAGATAGTATTGTGGAGGGAATGAAAGGTGATAGGGACTTTGAATTATCCAGCAAAAAATATTTAGAAATAGCATCGTGTTATGGAATAGAATTTTCGTATAAAATGGAAGGTGTATATGCACACACTTATGCTTTTTTATGGAATGACGGTGCATACAATTTTTCTTATTCCTCAACCGAGCCTATTTCAGAGGAAGATGAAAATCTGCTGTCGGCAATAATTGATTCAATAGTATTACAATAACAAAAAAAGCCACTCCAAACGGGGTGGCTGTTCTTTTGCAAAAATTTATTAGCGTACATCATAACGGTGTGCGCTGTTTTTATGCCCATTTTTAAATGAAAGGATGTGAAAATTTGGCGGTTGACGGTTATCTGAATTTTGACACGAAACTTGATACATCGGGTTTTAACGGCGGTTTGGCACAGGTTAATACTACTGTTACCAAATCAATCGAAAGGGTAAAAAAACAGCTTAAGACCTTTGCAAAGACTGCCGCTGTTGCTTTCAGCACTTATGCAATTACAAATTTCGGCAAAGAGTGCATTGAGCTTGGTTCTGACCTTGCGGAGGTGCAGAATGTTGTTGATGTTACTTTTCCGGCAATGACCAAACAGGTTGACAAGTGGGCAAAAAGTGCAGCTAATTCTTTTGGTTTGTCCGAAACAATGGCAAAGCGGTATGTCGGTACTTTCGGCTCAATGGCTGAGGCTTTCGGTTTTACAGAGAAAGAAGCCTATGATATGTCAACCACGCTGACAGGACTTGCAGGCGATGTTGCTTCATTCTACAACATCAGACAGGACGAAGCCTATACAAAACTTAAATCAGTATTTTCGGGCGAAACCGAAACTTTAAAAGATTTAGGCATCGTAATGACACAGACTGCGCTTGACAGCTATGCCCTTGCAAACGGTTACGGTAAGACCACAGCTAAAATGACCGAAGCCGAAAAAGTAACATTGCGTTACAAGTTTGTTCAAGACCAGCTCGCCAATGCGACGGGTGACTTTGCCCGAACGCAGGACAGTTGGGCGAATCAGACAAGAATTTTACAGCTCCGACTTGACAGCCTGAAAGCTACACTCGGTCAAGGTCTTATCAATGTGTTTTCTCCGCTGTTAAAAAATCTTAATTCCTTTATCGAAAAATTAGATGTTGCAACGGAAAAATTCAAAAGCTTTACGGAACAGGTTTTCGGCTATTCATCTGCAACCGACAATTCCGCAAATTCCGCAAGCTCTGAAATGACAGACCTCACCGATGAAACAAAGAGTGCAAACTCTGCACTTGCCACAACATCGAAAAAGACAAAGGAAATTAAAGACAATCTTCAAGGATTTGACAGGCTCAATGTGATGAGCCTTGAAAACAGTTCATCAGATGACAGCACAGCAGTAAACAGCCCCACAAAGAAATCCTCTAAAGCCGCAGTTAACGCACTTGATACTGCCGCAACAGCGATTGAAAAGCGTACAAACAAGGTTTTTGACAGCATTAAAAGAGCCTTGAATAATCTGAAAAATGCTTTTGTTTCAATCGGTGAATCGTGGAAGAGAGTGTGGAAAAACGGCACAGGCGAAAAGATTATCGGAAACATCAAACAGCTTTTGAAAAATGTTTTTGATATCATCGGTGATATTTCGGGAGCGTTTACAAAGGCTTGGAATAAGGCAAGACTTGGTGACGAGGTTGTGCAATCCATTATCGACAAATGGAACAGCTTGCTTGAACTTGTAAATACGATTGCAGAGGATTTTCGCAAAGTTTGGAATAACGGCACCGGTGAGAGAATTTGGACTAATATTCTGAATATCATCAAAAACTGCAACAACTACACCAAAACTCTGAGGACTAAAATCAAACAGGCTTGGGACAAAAATGAATCGGGTAAAAAGATTTGGGAAGCAATCCTTGGCATTGTTGAAGATATCACAGGCTTTTTGAGCGATATGTCAGAAATTCGTCTTGAATGGCTTGAAAGTCTTGATTTGTCACCGCTTGTATCAGCTGTTGCCAACCTCGGACAGGCATTCAGAGATTTGCTCAAAGCCTGCGGAGATAAGCTGAAACAGGCATACAAGAATATTCTTCTCCCACTTGCAAAATGGACAATTGAAGAAGCAGTTCCGAAACTTGTAGAAGCCCTTGCAGGAGCGTTTAAACTGTTAAGCAAAATAGTTAAATCTATTAGTGACAAAACCTTGTACGCTATCGCAGGCGGCATTACTGCAGTCGGTACAGCTGTTGTTGTTTTCAAGGCAGGACAAGCGATTGCAAGCGGAATTGACAAAGTCAAAAATGCTATAAAGTTATTTTTGACAACTGTTTCTGCAAATCCAATCTTAGCCGTTGCCGGTGCCATCACCGGACTTGTGACTGCAGTTACTGTATATAATCAGCTTGTTTGGAGTAATTCCGAAGCTAAAAAATTTGCTGATGAAATTGACGGTATAAAATCAAGGCTTGATACAACTACGCAAGGTATTGAGGATAATTTGTCAGACACTCTTGAACGAATGGACAGCTTGTATGCAGACAATACACTTGTTGACAGTTACCAACAGAAACTTGATGAACTGTTACAGAAAGCTACGCTTAGTCCAGAAGAGCAGGCACAGCTTGAAACCATTGTTACATATTTTAAAAACAATGTTGACGGTTTCAGCGATGTGTGGAATCAGTATGTTACTGTCAGTGCTGACGGCAAAGTACACTTAAATGGTGATTTAGCCGAGGTGCAAAAGGTTATTGACAGTACAATTGATAAATATCAACAACTTGCAAATAGTGCCGCATTAGCTGAATTATCTTCTGAAAATAGCAAAGAGCGAATTCTTGCGTCAAAGAAATACAGCAGTGCAAAATCAGATTATAACAACAAGAAAAAAGACCTTGAAAACGAACAGAAAAAACTGAAAAAGTGGCTTGAGAAAAACGGCAAAAGTATGCAGGCTCTTGAAAATTACTATTTTGGTGGCGGTGCTAAAAACGACGCTTTATGGAGAGAGGGCATTGAATACTTCGAGAATATTCAGAGCAAAACAAAATCTCTTGACGGTGCAACAAGTTCGGTAAATAAAGCTGTTGCCGCTATGAACAAACTGACTATGACGGGTGATGACCTTACAGATGTACAAAAGGTTGTTAATGGAAACTATTCAGACGCCGCCGCTGTTCTTATGGCTTACAATGCAGGTCTTATCAGTACAACGGATGTTCAAAATTCGCAGTGGAAATCTTTGAACAATTTGCAAAAAGCTGCAAAAGATACAGGTAAAAACACGGTTCTCGGTCTTGTTGAGGGTACAGACGCATACAAAGGCGCGCTTGTCAAAAACAGCAACGGTCTTGCTTCTCTTGTCCTTTCAGAATATGACACTACAATGGGAATTCATTCCCCGTCAACAGAAATGTATGAAAGAGGCGGTTACACGGTTCAAGGTCTTGCAAACGGTATCAGCGACAGAATATACGCTTTGAGAAGTCCGCTTGCAAGAATGCTTAGCTTTATTTCAACGCACATCAATCCGATTTCAAGCGTTTTCTCAAATGCTTTTGAGGGTATCAAGAGTGCTGTAAAAAAGCCTATGAACGGATTTTTAGGTGTTGTTCAGAACTTCTTAAACAACTTTATAGATCCGTTCAACAGTCTCGGCAGTGCTATTTCAGGCGGAATGAGTACAGCGGCAAAGATTGCTTATGAAGCGTTAGGAAGTGTAAACGGCAATGTCGGACTGCCTAACATTACGGTTCCCCGACTTGCCACAGGTACGGTTGTTCCGGCAAATTACGGTGAATTTCTTGCCGTACTCGGTGATAACAAGCGTGAGGCTGAGGTTGTTTCGCCAATTTCAACTATCAAACAGGCACTTATTGAGGCTATGGCAGAGATAGGCTCAACAGGTGACAGTGGTGACATTAACCTTACTGTAAATCTTGACGGCGAAGTGATTTTTAACAACATTGTAAAACGCAACAACGCAGTCAAAAAGCGTCACGGTGTCGGTGCGTTAGGTTAGGGGATGATGACATGGCAAATTTTAAAGGCTATTTAATAAGGTTTCCTAAGAGCGGTAAGCTGTTTCCGCACGAGCTTATTGCAAAGGATAACTACAACGGCACTCCACTCCAGAGAACCGAAATCAAGGCATACCGTGACAGCAACAATCTTCTGCACCGAACAACTTCGCCAAATTACAAGTCGAAAATTGAGTTTACAACCGTTGATAAACTCACCCTTGCACAAATGCAGTCGATTAGAAGTGCTTTGAATAGTTCGTGGGACAACTCTCAACAGCGTAAAATCCGTGTCGAGTATTGGGACGATGAACTTCTTGCATATCGCACAATGACCGCCTATATGCCCGACATCACCTATCAGGTCAAGAAAATCACCAAAAACAACATCATATACAATGCCGTGACTTTCACTTTTATTGAGTATTAAGGGGGTGACAGATTGCTATCCGTTTCAAGTACGCATAAGCAGAAAATTATTAACGAGCTGATTTCAAACAAGCTCGAAATCTTTTCATCTGACAGCAAGTTTGATGTCATCACCGAAACCAACATTGAAAGCGAAAGTATGAGCCTTAAACAGTCGATTTGTGACGAAAACAAATTAAAGTTCGGCGGTTGTATTGCTTCCGAATTTAAAATCGGACTGCTGAACACCGTTGACAGAACCTTTGATGTTTCAAAACTTGTCGGTTGTTGGATTTTAGTTAAGCTGACACAAACTTTTCCGTCAGGCTCTCCGATACTGCCGAGTAGTTCATTATATCCAAGCGACAAACTCTATCCGGGCGAAGCCGTGACAACAAAGTCGTGGTGCATTTTTAACGGTATGATTGATAAAGCCGAGGTCAATAAAACGGATCAGAACAAAATCAGCATAACCGCCTATGATGTGATTTCACAGCTTTATGAAACCGACTGTACAAACGCTCTGCAAAAGCTCTGGAATAACAATTCTAACAGCACTTCGGTCTATGCACTGTTGGCAATGGTTTCTGAAAAATTTACTAACCTATGCGGTCTACCTGACGCCCATTTTTTATCCGACAGTTTACTTAACGAGGTTATCAACAAGGCTGAGAATCTGACTGTTAAGAATATGAAAATTTTTAACAAAGTATGGCTTAATGATTCCGAAAAGGTTAATTACGGTCAATTGCTTAATTATACAGCGGAAATGCTCGGTGTGTTTGCTTTTGTTAATCCCGATAACCGAAAAGGCGGTAACATTGTTTTTGTCAACCTTGAAACCGATACAACAAAAGCAGAAAAATATGACTTTTACGAGGCATTCAATGCTGATGAAAAGTCAAGCGGTACATACGGGACTGTTGACTTTGCAATCGGAGGTGCTACACGAACCGCAAAGGTGCGTAGCTACAAGTTTTTAGGCGGTAAAACCTATGATATGTCAAATAACATTCTTGTATGGCAGGAAAACGATAACGCAGGCGGTGCGTGGATACATAAGTTTGAAAATTTGTTTTCAGGAGATACGGGCAAGCGAATACACCATAAAATTTATAAGCCTATCGAGGCAACCCTTGACGGCAGACTGTGGGTTGAACCGGGCGATATGATACAGATTAAATATTATGTAACCGACGCTGACGGCAACTATGCCTATAACGCTGACGGCACTCCGCAAACCGCAACCGTGACATCATATGTGTTATCGAGAGAGCTTACGGGCATACAGGCACTCACAGACAAAATCACAGCGAAAGGAGAATAGAAATTGAACAAATACACACGAATGAACTGGGAAAACACTCCCTCAACAGCAACTCCGCTGACTGCCGATAACCTCAACCATATGGACGAGGGGATTGAACAGGCAACAGACGGAGCAATTGCACTTGAATCCGAAATAACCACAGCAAGAGGTGATTCTGCCGACCTGAACACACGCTTTACCGCTGATGAAGCAAGCCTTGAAGCCGTGAAGTCTGAAATAACCACAGCAAGAGGCGGTCAAAATTCGCTTGGAGCAAGGCTTGATAAAACAGACAAGAGTATTGCCCGAAAGCTCGATTCAATGCCGTTCGACAGCGAACCAAAAAATAACAGCCCGTGTTATCTCACAAGCGGTACGGTTTACAATGCTCTGCTTGTTAAAGCCGATAAAACCGCCTTGGCGACTAAATACGATTCGTCAAATATCGAAAGCGGAACATCAACGCTTACACCATACTCAACCGTTGCAGATAAAATCAAAAGTGCAAACTGTACATATAAGACGATTGGTGACATCGTAATCGTCAGTGCAACGGTCAAAATGAACGCAGTATCTCTTGGCGGCAATAGCATGTGTCCGCTGATTGATTTGCCGTACAAATGTATTTCCGAGGACAATGTTTTTTGTGTCGGTATTTCAAACCTTGGCAAGCTCTTTAAATTTGCCATTCCGAAAAATAACACTTGGCTACAGTTTTCGACTCAGGATAAGACCGCATATACATTCGCAGACGGCGAGCAAATTAATGTGATTTGCTTGTACAAAATTAAATAACGGAGGTAAAAATAATGGAACTTAAAGAAAAAATCACACTTGATATGCTCACAAAGGACAGCGTGTCGGTACTCAGACAGCAGTTTTTGACCTTTAACGGTGAAGAAATGCAGGTTGGCGGAAACATCCGCAATGCATATATGAACAGCAAATCAGGCAGAGAACAGCTCAAAACGGTGTTGTCTGATGAATACTATAACGCTGTCATGGCAGTTTGGGGCGACAATCCAACCGTTGATGAGCCGATAGAAAGCGAGATTGAAGTAAAATGACACCCGAAGTAATTGTATCGGTTATATCACTGTTTGGTACTTTAGTTGGCACACTTGGTGGCATTTGTGTAAGCAACCGAATATCAAACTATCGAATCGAACAGCTCGAAAAGAAAGTTGAAAAACATAACAACCTCATCGAGCGTACATATGCGATTGAACAGCACAATGCGGTTGTGGACGAAGAAATTAAGGTCGCAAATCACAGAATTGAAGACCTTGAAAAAATCAGCGAAAGGAAAGATTGAAAATGAAAAAGATTTTTACTAAAGAATGGGCAAAAGCAACAGCCGTCAGAGCTATTAAAACGGTCGCACAGACAGCTATTGCAACAATCGGTGTATCTGCCGTGATGACAGATGTAAACTGGGTTGCGGTAGGCTCTGCAAGCCTTTTGGCAGGTGTGTTGTCTGTCCTGACAAGCGTTGCAGGACTGCCCGAAGTATCAGAAAGCGAGGAATAATTATGAAAGTTACTGCTATTGATGTCAGCTATTGTCAAACAGGAGTTGACTACAACAAGGTTAAGAACAGCGGTATTGATGCTGTGATTATCCGTGCAGGATTCGGCAAGGAAACCTATCAGAAAGACTCTGAATTTGAAACGCATTACAGAAACGCTAAGAAAGCAGGTCTTGCAGTCGGTGTATATTGGTACTCTTACGCATACTCTGTTGCAGAGGCAAAGCAGGAGGCTAAGGTATGCCTTGCGTGCATTAAGGGTAAAACACTTGAATTGCCTGTATATTATGACCTCGAGGAGAGCGGTCAGACAAGGCTCGGTATGTCTGCTCTGACAAACATTGCAATTGCTTTTTGTGATGCTATCAAATCGGGCGGTTACCGTGCAGGGGTGTACAGTAATCTCAATTGGCTCAACAATTATCTTGATTATAAAAAGCTCCGCAACAAGTACAGTATTTGGCTTGCTCAGTGGTCGAGTTCTCCAAGCAAGACTTGCGATATTTGGCAGAACGCAGACAACGGCAGAATCAACGGTATCAGCGGTAATGTTGACACCGATGTCATCATTAATAAAAACATTATCAAATCAAAATCAGAGGTGAAGGAAGAAATGATTAAATACGGCTCACATAATACAGCAACACTTGCATTCAAGAAGCAGTTGATTACACTCTACAATATGAAAATTATCAAAACGAAAGTTGACAATTCAAACGGTTTTGGTGACGGTACGCTAAAGGCGGTCAAAGAGGCACAGAAAGCAGGTAATATCACAGCTAATGGTGTTGTTGATGAAAAGACAGTCAATGTTATCTATCATCTCATAAATGATTGCAATTGGGCTAAAGATAAGAAGATTGCAAATGCAAAAAAAGCACTCGGCTGATGTTAAATATTTCGCACCGTTGCAAATTTTATGTGGCGGTGCGAATATCATAAATGAAGAATTGGGGTGACTAAAACGGTAAATTTATCGGCATTGAACTTGACGAAAAGTATTACAAAATTGCTGAGGAAAGAATAAATTCAGCGATTAAACAAACTACATAACAAAACACATAATTGCAAAAAAATCCCCCTCACTTATCTTTAATGACAGTGTGAGGGAAATTTGTTATTATTTATTATTATTTTCTTCTGCAATCCTTCCAAGTTCACGGATTACAAGTTTTTCAACGTATGCGGGAGGCTTCCTGATGCCAGCTTCCCAATTTTCAATAGTTCTTTTAGGAATTTCAAAAACTTCGCTCATTCTCTGTTGAGTTAGTCCGGCGCTGAGCCTTGCTTCTCTAATCGTCAACTTTATCAACCCCTTTCATAAAACCGTCAATCCAAATGACCTTGCCGGTCTGATATCGGCGGAAGTGCCCTCTAACCTGAAACACACCTTCGGGGCTTCTGTGACGACCAACCGAGGCAGCATATAATTGATTCTGAAAAGGTCTGAATACAATTGTTTTGTTGCCTTTTTGATTTTTCCCGACTGCTGAAAATTCTCGCTTATCTCGGTCAAGAAAATTCCCATACCACAGAAAAGCGTTTGTGTGAACATACGAAGTTATCAAAATCATCATCACATTAAGCTGTTCTTGGCTCATTTCAGTTTCTTCTGCAATTTTATAATGAATTTGAAAATCGTTCGCACCTTCGGGAGTAGGGAAGAACTCGCCTTTAGCGAACAGTTTTTTGTTGATTTTCAGAGAGAATTTTCTTTCAAGTCCTTTCGATTCGACATATAGCGCGTATTCAGGATTATCTTTTTTGCGTATTTCACATTTTTGGAAAAACGGTTCAGCTAAGGAACATTTCAATCTGTCTTTGTCAGCCCATTCTCTAAGATAAGAGTAGGCTGATTTTTCAATGTATATGGTGTTCAAGAGATGATTTCAGCTCCTTTTTTGACTAATAATAAATAATATTTGCAATTTTTCTTTTAATCGTGAATTTCGACGTGTTCAAGACTTCGTAACCGTCTTCAATGACATTGAATCCTTCTTCAAAGTCATCAATGACATTGTTCAATTCGTTTTCTGTGCGGTAGTCGAGTTTTGAGAAGTCATTAACGAGTTCGCCGTCAACGAAAATCTGTCTTGGTTCTTCCACGAGAACCTCATATTCTCCGATGAACTCACCGTTGTTATTTCTTATGTTTCTTGTAATTTTGTTTGCGTTTGTCATTTTTATTTCTCCTTTTTATTTTTAATTTAAACAGATTAAACAAAATCTGACCAATAGTTTTTGAAATATAACACAGCCAAATCATAATCATCTGTGTAAATTACTCGGTTATCGCCGTGTTCCGCCGGGTCTTCTTCAACAAGAACAGACTTCGGAACCCACATTGTTTTTCTTAAATAAACTCCTACATTGAGCATTGCATATACAGCTTTATCCGTTTCTTTTAAAATTGCGAAAACATCACACATATCAATTTTTCTGCTGAGGTCTTTCGCAATCTTTTCTGCAAACCAATCTTTCACTGTTAAAAACTTATCGCCTGTTCTTGTCATTTGTGATATCCCCTTCCTTTATCTTGATTATATTATACCACTCAATGGGTGATATGTCAAGCGCTTTTTAAAAATATTTTTAGAAAAAGTAAATATTTTTTTAATCGCTTCAATTACTACAGATTTACTACAGACACAGTTTGAAAAGTCCGAAAGTGCCGATAAACACTGACTTTTTCAAAACAAACCGCATGACTGTTAATCATGATGTCACTGGTTCGAGCCCAGTTGGGGGAGCCAAAAGAGGCTCATAGTTTTTCTATGAGCCTCAATTTCTTATATACAAAATTTATTTCCGGTAGAAGTGATAATTGTTTTATCGGAAAGGAAAAGATATGGAGTTCGAAAATATGACAGACAAACAATTTGATGTTCTTATGAACTCAATTATCCAAATAGTAAAGGATTCTGAAACTAAAGATGAAGCTGTTGAAAAGCTACAAAATTTAGTTAAAGGTAAAGAAAACTGATTACTTTCGCTAATCTGCTTAATTTAATATTATCAAATATATGAGTCAATCATTATGTTTCTTATTTTAGAGATATAGTAATTGGCTCTTTTTTTATTTGGCTATCGTTTTAATTTTTTTGGCTCAATGTCAATAGTTGGGGTAGCATTAAAACAGAATAATTGAAATTGACAAG